>Ga0315914_1001582_pt1 | contig 34288 bp, 12 predicted proteins | sample MpolenodulesMG_FD_203920 | JGI IMG/M metagenome (GOLD analysis project Ga0315914, IMG submission 203920) | Medicago polymorpha root nodule microbial communities from Los Angeles, California, United States - elongated nodules | ecosystem: Host-associated > Plants > Roots > Nodule | place: USA...
AATAATTCAGGGACTAATTTGATGGCAATATTATTATAGTAAGATTACATTTCTCAATCATCTTCAACCTCTTTTCATTAGTTAAACCAACCTTTGGCAGAGGGCAAGCATAAAATGGCCTTCCTAGGTTTTTTGAAGTATTGGATTTTCTAACAACACAAATTGTAGGACACCAACATTCAAGCACTCTCACAACACAATTAAACTTGGAGCTTGAAGATGAAGCTTGACTTTCATAACCGTTTTTTCCCATATTCCCACCCCCATCATTTCAGATTCAATTTCAATAGTTTTGCTTCAAGAAATTTTGAAGATTTTGACTTTCAGATTCAATACGAAAAAAATTAGGGTTTTAAGTTTTTTGAATTGGGGGCAGAACTGGACCACTTATTATTGGAGGAAATTTTCGTGATTATAGAGTGTAGATTGCAGATTGTGTAATTAGCGTTCCAATTTTATACAATTAGAGAAGAAATAGCTCTTGGGGAAGAAAAGAGCCATTTGGGAAGAAGGCCAAAACATTTTCTGCAAATCAATCAATTTAGTCCTTCAAAATGTTTGTTATTATCAGCCAAATTAGTCCCTGCCTACGTGGCGTCTAACATGTGAGAGGTTAACTGCCACGTCAGCCCCGTTAACGCTCAGTTTGAACAGAAGGACTAACTTGATTCACATTTAACAAATTCAGGGATTAAATTGATATTTCGCATAATTGAGGGACGAAGTTCGCCGACCCGTAAAAATTCAGGGACGAAGTTGATGATTCACTCGAATTTTAATCAATCACAACGTTTGAAAGTGTGTGTTAGAATGTGTGTATTGCTAACATTCGTCTTCATTAATTGATGTGATAACAATCATTAATTACATGTGTAAAATAATTATACATCTATAAAATATACTAATTAAACTTTTTGTTAGATACATAAGATGAGTTTTCCTTGCCAACTATGTATGTTTGGTTTCATTACGGTAAGAATTGATTTTTAAAGAATTGATTATGTTTAAAAGTGCGTTGAAGGTAAAGTAATTTATGATTGGATATGTAATGTAAAAGTGAGTTTAATTATAAAAACTACAAATTCTAACTTCAAGTGGAATCAATTCTTGAGGCAAAATCAATTATTCTACTAAAAAAAAAAAAACATGTCAAAATCAATTATACACATCCGGACTCATTTTTTTCCGCCTCTAGAAGTGAAACCAAACATATACTAGTTTCTCTTTATAGTTCGAGATCGAATCATTGACCTTTCATTTAAGACCGATGGGATTAAACCTCTCGAACTAATCGATCTTTGTGTCAGATACTGATTTAAAAAAACCATTGGTTTTTTTTTTACTTTTTCTATTTTTTATTTATTTTGACTTTGACAATAATTTTCATATTCATTGAATCTAAATTATTTTGTTATTCAATAAATGAAAATTGTATTGACCCCGTTGTTTTTTTTTTCTTTCTATTTTTTATTTATTTTGTGTTTGATAATAATTTTGATATTAATTAAATGAAAAATTTAATGGCATAAGTAGTCAAAATAAATTTAAAATAAATCATATGAGTATAATGCAAGTGGTCAGTGTCCAATGTCTTTGAACTTATGGTTGGACCTAATACAAGCTCACAAAATTAGTTTGTGAGGTGGAGATTGACCCACTAATAAACAGTTGTTTAAACCATATTAAATTCAATGTGAAACTCTTAACACACCCTTATCACGCCCAAAACTTGACATATGGAGTGTGATTCGATTTGTTGATAATGAATTTTGATAGCATGTGACTTAACAAATCTTGGATAAGCTATGATATCACCTTAGAAAGTGTAGTTGCGCCCAACACAAACTCACAAAATTAATTTCTAAGTTGAGGATTGCCTTAGCTTATGACCATTTGTTATAGTCATATCACTTCCAATGTGGGACTCTTAAATTAATGTGGGAATATTGTAAGTTATGCGTATCAAGTTTGATTCCTACTAAATCATTGATAAAAATATGTTTAAAATAAAATTTAACATTATCAAACTTAAAGGTCAAATGAATATATAGAAGTAAATGTAATTGAGAGAAAATGAATGTTAGAGACATCTCCTTTCATTACTCTGTCTAATGGTCTTGAAGTGTTATCAATGCACGTCCCATCATTTTAAGTGAGATCAATTTTTAATGTGAAATGTTCGAGAACAAACTTTCAACCTTGATTCAAATTATTGACAGCGAAACACACTGAAGCAATGCGAATACAATCTGCCTTGTGTAACACCCCAATTTTTAATATTAATCTATTAGTATTATTATTGGATATTATTATTATTATTATTATCATCATCATCATTACTACTACTATTATTGATTGTTTGATGTTATTAATTAAATTATTCACAACTATTGAGTTATAGGTAATGAGAAAGTAGATGAGTTAACTGGTTGGTTAAAGAATGGAAGAAATTAATTTTTAAGAAGAAAATAACACTTTTAACTTGGCAAGAATAAGGAGATAGGGTACAAACAGAGGTGCATTAGTAAAGCTCGGTAGAAAAGGGGTGTAAGTAGTAAGCCATGTAGTGTTTTAGTGATTTTGACAGAGGGAGGTGTAAAAAGTAAGGTTTGATGAAAATATATGCTTTGGGATTAGACATAAATAAATATAGGGCTGAATAATTTTACTTTTTGACATAAATAAATCAGTACAGTCTTTAGAAGATTTTGTTATGGTTGTGTGTTTTGGAGCAAGATGTAAGTTGGAGTGAATGTTTACCGTTGATTGAGTTTACTTACAACAATCATTTTCATTTAAGTATTGGAATCACACCTTTTAAAGCGTTGTATAGAAGGAGGTGTAAAACGTCGTTGTGTTGGTACGAGTTAGGAGAGAGTGCTATGATTGGACCAAAAGTTGTTCAGCAGACTACATAAAAGGTTAAGATGATTCAGAAGAAGATGAAGGCATCTCATAGTAGGCAGAAGAGTTATCATGATAAGCGGAGTAAGGATATTGAGTTTCAAGTTGGAGATCATATGTTTTTGAGAGTAAACCCCGTGACCGGTGTTGGTCGTTCTTTGAAGTCTAAGAAGTTGACACCGCGTTTTGTTGGTCCTTATGAGATTACATAAAGGGTTGGTGTAATGGCCTATCAGATTGTGTTACCACCATTGTTGTCAAATCTACATAGCGTGTTTCATGTGTCTCAGCTTCGGAAGTATGTCTACGACCCGTCACATGTGATTCAAGTGGATGATTCGGAAGTAAGGGATAATATGGCCATTGAGACTGTGCGGTTGAGGATTGAAGATTGAAAAGTTAAGTGGTTAAGAGAAAAAAAATTGTCTTGGTGAAGGTGATTCGGGTTGAACCTACGGGAGATAGGATAACTTGGGAATCAGAGAGTCGGATGAATGAATCGTATCCTAAGTTGTTTCCTTCGGGTAATTTTTTTGGGCGAAAATTTTAAGGGGGAAAAGTTGTAACGACCCTATTTTTAGGATATTATTTATTTAATTGTTTTATTATTTTATTTATGAGTCTTGTTAACGAGTGTCCTCAGGATACTCTTTAAGCCTTTAAGCATTCTAAATTAAGTCATTATTCCTTAAAAGTGTCAAAGTTTTCAATTTCCAATGCCCTTTATTACACAAACTTTCACAAAAAGTTATCATTTAAAAACATTTCCCTTTATTTAATTGTTTGATGTGGTTATATCTTTGGGTTAATTGAATTTTATTAGATATAGAAAAATTAAGGGTATTTTGGTAATTTGAGGAGTAAAGGGCATTAACTAAATTAGATGTGAAAGTTATTTAATGAGGTGGGTAGTAACTTTGTAGAATTACTAGATTAGAGGTAATTGATAAAATGGAAAAATTAATTGAATTAGAAAGATGAGAGATATTTATTAGTAAGAATAAGATTGAACCCAATAGACGTTGAGTTAACTAAGCCCAATAGGATGAATATATAAGACTATTGTTAGTCATAACCTTAGTTTTGAGATTCATTTGGTAAATTTCACTAGAAGGAGGCAAAGTGAGAAAAGAGAGAAAACTGAGAGAGAAGAAAGAAGAAAGAGACCCAAGAGGAGAAAGAGGTAGAACAAGTTTGAAGACCTATAGGGTAAGATTTGGAGCTAGGAAGACTTAAAGTTTGAAACCTAAGGGTTGGGTTTGAGAATTACTTTTCATAGAATTGATTGAGAATATGGGTAGAACTTAGTTGTTGTGTTTTGTTGTAATAATGATGAATCATGTTAATTTTCGTGCTCCATTATTTGAGCTAATTTTGAATATGATAAAAGTTTTGAAATGTTGTTGTTGTGCTAAAACTCATGGTTGATTATATGGAATAAGTGATGTTGAGATTTTAGCTTAATTATGTAAAAATCATGATATTATTGATGATTGTTGCTCAAAGCATGTTCTAATTACTTGCCATGTTATTGGGTATGTGTTTATTATTGAAATTCATGGAAGTGATTATGTTAGATGTTAAGTTTGGATTAAGTTGTGGTTTGTTTGTGAATTTTGTGAGAAATGTGTAATAATCATGGAAGTGGCGTTTTGATGAATTGGGTTGTATGATTGTGTTGGTGAAGTTGTTATTGTGATGAAATGAATAAGAAAATTATGTTATGTTGTGAACTTTTGGGTGAGGGATTGAATTTGGGGGAAAATGGATTTTTAAGCTAAAAGTCGTTTTAAGTAATTAAGTGAAAGCCATGTTGTGATTAGTTGAATTGAAATGTTTTGAGTTAGAAATGATGTTAAATGGTTGAGTATAAGTGGCTTAAGTGTTTGGGATGAATTTGACACGATCGGGATCGAAAACGGTTTTGAAAAGAGAGTCTCACGCGCGAAAATGAAATTGTGCAGAAACCATGTTATGGTGGATGCACACGACCGTGCGCCCTTGTGGCACAGACCGTGAGTGTGGTTCACACTTGGGGAGAACGACCGTACGCCCCTGTGGCACGACTGTGTGTCCCCTCTGTGTAGGGAAACTTCAACTTTTTCGTATTTTTAAGGTTCCTAACGCATACGAATGAGTCTCAAACACCTAAACTTAGTTTATTGAAGTATAATTGAGTATTTATGATTGGTTTAATCTAGCTTAGAATGGGATTGGATTGAATATTATGAAATTGTGAAAATAGACGAACTTTGATATAAGTATGGGATTAAATTGAATATCATGATAACTTGAGAATGCTTATGGGCCATTGATGGGATGATGAATGATGGTTAATTTAGCTATGATATGTATACTTGAAATATGGATTAACTAGGCATAAATGATTAATCGTTTAATATGCTATCTTTGCTAAAAGAAAAGATGTTGGTGTGATAAATATAATGAATGTGATACGGTGATTACTATGATGATGATGATGAATTGTTGATGTATGGACGTATTGATTTGACGATACTTTGGTGTGTTTATATTATATGAGGGAGTGAATCATGTAATGATAAACTAGTTGGTGTTTTGCATTGTTAAGTCTATATTTGTTGTCCATGCAATCATAAGTCTTATATGTGGAGAATATGTAGAGGGATCAATCGGTAACAGAACTCCGACCCTTGGATCAAATCTTAACTAAAAACCCTGAAAAATATGCTGAAAATAACGTAAGATGGTATGTCATCGTTGACATGAGTCATACATCCCCAAGGTTTACTTGGAGGTATCCTTTGCCACCATGTCTTTCCTAGGACTCTTTTAGGGATCGTTGTAACCTCCCACTTTTTCAGCATATTGTAGATTGGTTTCTTTCAAGGAATTTGATTGAGAATTAAGGGTCCAAACGGAAAAGAGTGATTTCTTTCCACCTCTAAGGAGATTGGGGTTTCTTTCTAATCTTCTCAAGTTCAAGGGGATCCAAGCTCCAGACATAGCAAAGAAGAGTTTGAGGTGAATAACTTCAAGGGTTGCATGGGAGTTTGAGTTTCAAAGACTTGGAGAATCACAAATATCAAGGGTTACTTGAAGATTGGGTGTTGTGGTTTCTTAGGATTGAAGATTAGGGTAATTGAGGGAATTCTTTGTAATCATAACTATTGTAATCAAATTTTAACAATAGTGGAAGTCCTTGATAGAGACATATTATATCAAGAAGAGTAGAGAACGAAAGGGGGAACTACTATAAAAATTATGGTGTTCGTCTTTTTCCTTTCCTCTTTGATTTTGCTTTATTTGTTGTATATGAATTTTAATGTTTGATGATAGTTGATTTAATTGAGATTATTTTTAAGACTTAACCTAATATTAATTCATTGAACTTCAATTAGGTTTCAAATCATTAATTCATATACTTTGTATTCCTTAGTGTTAGTTTGTTTTATTGCAATTAGGTTTGGTTTGAGCTTGTTTAGTTTTGTAAATTATGTTATTGAATATTGATATTTGATTGTGCTTATTAAGATTCAACATTTGAACATCTCAATTCAATAGTGAACCTTAGTGTTTTATTCATTGTTTTGATTTTTGTTATCGTTATTGTGCACGAATCCAAAAGGTCATACATTTTCTAATCACACTCTTGCAAAGGTCTAAGGGCATTAAAAATCTATCTATCTATATATATATATATATGTAGATCTTGATTTTCACCTCTTTAGAAAATCTCGCCTAATCCTTTCATTTAGAAACAATTACCTAATCATGTCTAACATGCATAAATAAGTTGTTTTACTTATAAGTATGTCACCAAGATACTCTACCAGATTAACATAAATACTCCAACTAACCTCCTCATTGTGTGAACTATATTTACATTTGTCCATTATTAATCTATGTTTTTCTAAAACTTTGTTAAATAAATTATTCAACATCAAAAGGCTTGCTCAAATTCATAAATGAATTTCTAGTATCCCCGGGTCGAGATTAATGAAACCTTGCATATATGTCAAATAGATATATAATTTCATTTGAATAATGGAAAGAAACCTCGTTATCCATATGAAAGACCTCGTATTAAAAGTATACAACAATGACAAGAAAAATCAAACAGATTTAAGCATTATGATTAAATTAAGGGTTTTGTCATATTTTGCATCATTATTTTGCGTGAAACCTTCTACAATAAATTATATCTTGAAGATATTAATAATATCGTCCATGTTAGTATTTAATTAAAATATATACTTTTATCTTATAAGTCATACCCATTTTGATGACACAACCAATATCTTTATCTAAAATATGAACATGGACAATGCATAAGATTCTATGACATACATGCACTCAATATATCTATTTAGGACACGTATGACCTTCTAGTAAGTCATATGTTTATCTTCCACTACTATCATATCACCTTATTGAATCATAATGAGATCCCTCCTCTCAACCTTGCAATATGACGTCAGACTTATCTAGGTCTCGTGCTACTTGAAACATTGATCCAACAATGACCCTTGTTGAATAAGTTCACGTATTTTGTAGTGCTTGACTTAATTCAAGTTTTAAATCACTCCCACTGACTCCTTTAGAGACAAAATCATTCAAGAGGAATACTCCAGTTTATCGACAAAACAATTTTGTCCTACACAAATATACATTCATCCAATTTGGAATTTGTATTATCTAATAAATCTTACAATTCCAAATTATCATAAAGTTAAACTAGGTATTCCTACCGCTTTATCAAATATGGTGCATTTATGATTACTTCAATTGAAACCCTTTGTGGGTAGAGAATAACTACAAGTAAAACAATTCCTCGAAAAAGAGTCATAAAGTTATGGTTGAACAATTTCAAATCGAAACATGTCAAACATGACGTGATATATATCAATATTATACTCCTTACATAAGTAATTACCAACACAATCTATTCATAAGATTTTTATACCTTTTCAAATTTGTTACCGATTACTCTTTTCTTGAACTTTTAGAACAAATTCAAAGATTTCTAACTCGTATCAAATACACAAATTTATATCTACTATGTTAATCAGTATTGATAAATGAAGAGAAACAAAAACCAATTAACTTAGTTATACAAATTTATGGATGTTAAAAAAAAAACTAAAGCAAGGAAAGACTATTGGAGTACATAAAATAGGAGGCTACATTAGTACATTCCTTAAAAGAAATTTGGTCTGCAAAATTTATCTTAGATACCTAATGAGGATACAAATCTAACATATATGCTTCCCTTTCCTAACTAGAATCTTCTATGGATTCATTCAATAACACTTTGACCAAAACAATATGCTTACCACTAAATTCCTTAACTCTATGTGAGCTTAGTTGGTATGTTTTGTACCATAGGTTATCTGAAAATTTGATGGGTTCCGATTCAATCATATGAGATGGGTCAGGATAACACTTCCTGAATTGAGAGACACAAAACAATTGTTTGAACTTCGTCGATCAAGACGATTGATATAGGGATTAGAAGATCAAATAATCATTTGGTTATAATCAAACATTTTTAAAGGAATTGAATAATTATAACATTATAATTTAAAATCTTAGGCATCGAACTTTCTTCAAAAGTAAAGGCACATATATAAGATGCAACAAACATTTCAAAGTCTTAATTTGTATAACAACATAAGGACTTGAGATTGGAAATTATATTTTGTGATTGAAATTCAAAATCATAAGAAATTTTTATTATATTGTTAAAATCTTTTACCAAAATTAATCATCAATGTTTTTAAAACCCAAAAACACTTTTTATTTGCATGCTTATGAGAAAAATGTAACCTTGATGGTCACATGTCCATATGAGATCGATATTTATTACAATTATAAAATCGTGTACTTGTGGTTATATCAATAATTTTCTATTACCACTATATTTCTTCTTTGGCTTAACAGGTCATTTGGTCCATTAATTAATTTCCAGTTTTCAATTTGGTCCCATAATTAATATAACTCATGTTTTGGTCCCTCAGGTTTGCCTCCGTTTGCCAAATAAATCCATGACATTTAACTTTAACTCCAAATGTCTATGGTGGACCAACATTATACATGATCCATCGTAGACCTTATTAATTTATTTAATTTTAGCCATTTGATCTTTTTATCATAAAGAGGACTGTTGAATCATGTAGATCCATTATATCTTACGATATACCATCAATAACTAAATCTTTTCTCCCATTCTTCATCTTCTTCCTCCCTCATCATCATATCATATTCATCAAAATGCCAGGAAATCCAGAAATCTCAATCACTTTTCTCAACAACAACACATCCTAATCTCTGTCAATTACCTCATCATATCTTACTCGTAAAAACACAGTTAATAAAACAGAGAAAATAAAACAGAATCAAAGACAAAAGCTTGTGAGAAAAAAAAAACAGAATCAGAGAGGCTTGCGAGAGAGAGAGAGAGAGAGATCTTCATCTCTTCACTGTTTTTTTGCTTCTTCTTGTTTCTTTTTCACTTCTGATCAGTTTCAATCAACCTCTGTTGGTTCACTTCTAAAAACCTACAAATCCTTAACTCTCATTGTTTTCATTTTCTAGGTTTAAGAAATTTGGGGGAAATTGAAATTGGGAAAAAGGGTTAGGAATTTGGAGGGTTTGATTTTGAAAGTAGGGTTGATTTTAGGATGAATTGGTGAAGAAATTGAATTTTGGTGTTTGTGGTGGGTTGGATTCTGGAAGCGGAACCTGTTGAAGGGTAACAACAACTGTAAAAGAAATCATCCTGAATGATGAAACTTGCGAGTAACTGAAGTTTTTTTTCTTTTCAATTTTATGACAATTGTTTATGGAAAGGAAAAAGAACGAATTTTTGGAGAGAAAATTGTAGTTTTTTCCTCCAGCAATGAGAGTTTTGTGTCGTGTGTGTTTGTTGTTTGTTGATGTTGATGGCAGTGATGATCCATGACAGTATTGATCCGATTTGAATTTTTTTTTACAGAAGAGAAGAATGAATAATGGGTTTAATTTTTTTTTTTCTTCAGAAAGAGAGATTATATTGTTTTTTTTATTATAATTTTTATTTTTTTATTTTTCTGGGTTTAAATGAGTATGAAGAAGGATGAAGGTGATGAAGCAGAAGAACAAATAGAAGGCAGAAGATGAAGAAAAGGAAAGAAAAATCATGTGTGTGTGGTCCATTATAAGAGTCAATGGTCTTGCATGATCCAAGGGTCCCCTTTATGTTCAAAATGATTAAAGGGCTAAAATTGAATAAATTAATAAGGTCTATTGTGGACCATCTATAATGTTCGTCCACAATAGACATTTAAGGTTGAAGTTGATAGAAAAGATTTTTTTGGCAAACGGAGGAAAAACTGAGGAAGCCAAACATAAATTTTATTAATTATGAGATCAAAATAAAAATTGAAAATTAATTAGAGGACCAAAAATAAGCTTTCTTCTTTCAATCTTGAGAAGCATGCATTTTTTTAATACGACATACATCTTATTTCGAATCATCCTAATATATGCTGTTATTTATTAAACAAAATATGATCCAAGTATATGGTTCTCTCCCGCTTCAAACCAATACATGGGTGTACAACATTTTCCTCAATACAAAGCTGGATATGAGGCCACTCTAATGCTTGAGTTAAAATTATTTTTGTTTTTTAACAGAATGTTGAGTTAAAATTATTGTTTGAATTCAATGAAAGGTAAGAAATATCTAAACTACATGCGTTCCAAAAAAAAGGTCATTGACAAGTTTTCCAATTATCGAATTGTCCTTTTAGATCGTCTATCCATATATGGATGATAGGTTGAACTTAGCCTTAAATTTGTACCAATTTAATTATTCAACTATTGCCAAAACATAGATGTAAACCTCATATCTTTATCAAAAAATTGTTGCCACCCTGTGTAACTTAACAATATCTTTCACATACACTCAGGCCTTATATTTTGCTTTTAACAAATTAGACATGACGACATATACTTTGAACCTTCCCTTTTCATGCCCTACCACCAAAACATCTTAAGATCTTGATACATCTTTGTTTCACCTAGATGGAAACTTAACTTACTCTTATGTACCTCTTAAAATTTAATTTCCTACAACTATTGTAATGGGGTTTACAAACTCTTTCTCCAAGTATTACCACTCTATCCTCATCAACTTCGAACTCTGACTCTCGTTCATCGACAATCATCTTCTTTACCTCTTTCAAGCATTCGTCTTCCAATTTTTTTTATTTCACCAATCTCAAGAAATCATCGAACACCACAATTGTTTGTAAGTAAATATTCTCTTTTTGTAAACTTTCTGTCCAAGCTTAAATACACAATGTTGATTTCTCATTCTCGTTGGGTATGAATAGGGTAATGAGTAAGTATTTGTGAGTAGGGTATGGGGATGGGGAAAGTAAAACTCATCCCACCACGCCCCATTGTCATGCCTACCAATTCATGTTCTCCTTCTCATCTTTCATTTTGATACTAAAAACATGGCCAATAATCGATATGGTCACCTGTTCAAATCAACGACACTATCTTCTAAATGACGTTTTTCGATTGATGTAGTGGTGATTCTAGCGATCAGAGACCGGTTATGCGATTAATATATAACATGATTTTTTTTTTATTATTGAAGTTCAATTGCTAGCTAGCTATAGGCTATTGTAATATTAAATACACATTCTCTTGCTTTCTAGTTTCTTCTTATTGTCACGTTTCATATGGTGTAGATTTTTTTCATACTCTTGCTAGCATGCTACCAATCTAAGATTTGGTTCTTATAAAAAAAAATAGTGATCTAACTCTAAGTATTGGTTAGGTGGATTGTAGAATATTATTTTTAGAATCACATTTCTTCAAGTTGTACAGGTAATAATCTTCATAATTTACTCAAACAATGTTAAATATGTTTCATAGTATAAAATTTCCTTTCAGTGATATTTATTAGTACACCTCCATTAGTTCGAACTCACGTAACAAAGTGGTTAAATTAGTAAACAAAATCAGTTAATAATAATAATAATAATAATAATATATTTGTTAACAATGTCTTTTAACTTCAGAATTGAACTTCATGTAAAAAAGAACAAGGTAAATAAGATTCTTATATATTATGAATATCAAGTATTCTAAAATTAAAATATATGCCACACAACCCTATAAACTAAACTAAACTAAATCTTCTCACAACACACATGCGCGCGTGCGTGCACACACATGCATGTGATTAATTATATTTACTTTACAATTCATTCATCTTTTGAATTCATAGAATATCATTTAAGAATGGCTAATCTACTTTCATTGTTCTTTGTCATGAAAATGACATTGATTTGTTTCAAATTGAGAATAGTAAATGGCTTGAGCATGAACTACTACATGTTTACCTGTAGTAGTTCACACTGAAGTCATTTACTACTCCTAAATATTGTGTTTTGTAACATCTGCAGGTTAGAGCTCCTATGTATGATATTCTAAAAGGAAGGAAGGACGGAAGAAGGTCAAAACTTGAAGATATTTTCAATCTCCAAGCCCCAACATTAAGGATTTTTGGGCAACAAGGATTTTCTGCAAAAGAGATGGTGCTTCTTTTTGGTAAATTTAAATATAAGACTGATATTCAAATAGTTGAAACCAGACTTTTCGCATACTATATGTCACTCATGTTTAGATAATTAATGTTATAGATATGTTTTTAAATGTTGGAAATATAGAGTTAAGTTGATCAAATACAAAAATTGAAATAGGAAAAGTATCATCATTAGGGATTTTGATTGTGTAGGAGCTCACACACTAGGAGTGACAAAGTGTGTTTATTTTTCAAGCAAAGACTAATCGAAAGGGATCCAAGTTTGGACTCAAAATTTGCTTAAAGACTCTCCAAAACATGCAGTCTTGGTGACAATGTTGAACATCCATTAGATGCCACAGGGACGAATTTTTATAGCTCATACTTCCAAGTCTTTGGTCTCAAACATGGTTAAATTACACCATTCAATAATGTAGGGTGTAATTAATATTTATTAGTTACACCCTCCTTTATTTCTAACTCATATAAAAAAGTAGTTAAATTAGTAAAAAAAAAAAAGTAAATAATAATATATTTGTTAACGGTGTGTTTTAACTTCAAAAACTCAACTTCATGTAATAAAGAACAGGGTAGACAAGATTCTTATATAATGAACTAGTGTGTATACCCATGCGATGCACGGGGAAAAACTGTTTCTAAATTAAATTACAAATAAAACACTTTATATTTTATATATGAAAATGTTTTAATTAAATTTGAGCTAAGGTTTTAAAAGTTTGTTATAATTTGTCAAAAAAAAAGTTTGTTATAAATACGAAAAATAACACACAAAAATAAGAGAATTTTTTAAACTTCATGCTATATCTAAAATAAATTTCAATAGTCATAGCACAAGATATGCTAGTAATAGAAACTCAACTCATTGTAACAAAAAAAATCATTTAGAATAATTACTTTTAAAATGCAAAATGACCTAATCATCGATAAACATTAATCAATGAAGTGTTCTAGTTTTTGATTATCTTCTTCTCAAAACCGGAAACTAACCCAAAATCTTTGATTAAGCCGTAAGAGAACCATAGTGATCTGATCCAAGTGTTATATTTTTCAAAACAACATTTACTTTGTCATTCTAAAATTTATTTAGACTTTACAAAAATATCATTCAATACTTCATGATCATTGTCTGCAAGCTAATTTAAGCGTATAAAACTGATCATCTCAGACTCTCTCAGTGACTACGTTGACTACTTCCAATTCACCATTATTGCTTTGATGTTATCCTCTAAAAACTAACTCAGTTTCATATTGACTCTCTCAATTCATGTAGGCTTGGCTTTGTTCATAGCATCACAACAATAGAAAGGGCTCATCCTAAAATAATATCATTTCTCTTCATGCTAGAGAACAAAACGTGAAAAATAGTACAACCAAATTTTTTTTGGTTCATTGTACAACCAAAATGTATTGACATAGAATCATATATGTAGAATGAGGGAAATCTGATGAAGAAGCTTCATGCAGCAACATGCTCTTCAAGTGGCCAAAATCATGATGAAACTTTCAAATTAACATGATAAGAATGTCTACGGTGTTGAACTTACAGAATTAATGTATGCCAAATCATTTACAAATTAGAGTACATAACTTGCTGTAAAATATTAGTATACTTCAAATAAGATAAGGATCAACCTAAATGTGTGCTAATCATAAAAAAGCGGGGCACTTATGAGAGAAAAATGGAAAGAAAAAAAAAAGCTTTTTGTATTCCAAAGAAGAACCAAAAGAGTGCAACTTCCAATCATTCTCAATAGATACCTAGTATTTTTTCAAATGCATCGGAAGAGTGCAACTTCCAAGCCAAGTATTTAATTACAAAATTTGAAAACAATAGTTAATAGTAAAATAAATAAATAAATAAATAAACAATTAAAATATAATTAAGGAAATATTACCAATAATAGCAAGTTTAAAAGAAGTAAGCATTCTTAGAGGATGACAAATGACAAACTTGTCATAATACTAAGCTTGCTTTATTATTATCTATAGATATCAAGTATTCTAAAATTAAAATATGGGTCATGTTAACTTGTGCCCTAAGGGCGTATGTTAAGGAATCCAAAAAAACAACTTTACATTAGAAAACATAATATTTTAACTTTTTAGAAGTTGACTACATGACTTTTGATGCGTATACTTCTTTAATGAGTTCCTTAACATGTGTCATTGAGGGCACAAGTTAACATTTACCTTAAAATATATAACACACAACCTTACAAACTAAACTAAACTAAACTAAATTCTGTCACCACATGCACGCACGCGCGCACACACAAGCATGTGGCTAATTATATGCTTTTATCATTCAGACACATTTCAAACTCCCAATAATATCCTCAATTTCTCACTCAAAAAGAATATTAATATTGTGAAGTGTTCATAATTACCTCAAAATTTCCTTCCCTGATAAATTTGAAACATTTACGACCAACTTGGTTTCTTACGATGGTTCAACCTCACTTGCATGGAAAGTAATAAGTATAATTATCAACAACACGTAAGTCATCGCTTTAAAATTAGTACGTTGAAAGCAATGTGATTAGTATAAACCTTGGTTTTTTTTAAGCAGAAACTTTGATTTGTTATTAACATAGACTAACTACTTATATATAATCAAATTAATGTACCGTGAAAAACAACGTGTGAGACTAAATTTGTGAATTTTTTTTAGAGGAGCCACACACAAACACAAGCATGTAACTAATTATATTTGTTGCATAACTCATTCATCTTTTGAATTTTACAAGATCATTTAAAAATGGCTAATATACTTTCTCTATTCTTTGTCATGGGAATGACATTGACTTGTTTCAAATTAGGAATAGTAAACAGTTTGAGCATGAACTACGTTTAGTTGTAGTAGTTCATGCTCAAGCCATTTACTGCTCCTAATTTGAGTTTAAGAGGCTATGAAGTAATTGATAACATCGGAGAATAGCTAGAAAAGAAATGTCTTGGTGTGGTTTCTTGTGCTGATGTTCTAGCTATGGTTGTGAGAGATGCAATTTCTTTTCTAGGATAAAATATTCTTTAAACTTTTCTTCTTTAAGATCTTCTTTAAACTTTTCATATTTTCCTAACAATTGTGTTTTGTAACATGTGCAGGTTAGGGCTCCCATGTATGATATTCCAAAAGGAAGGAAAGGGGAGAAGAAGGACAAATCTTGAAGATACTTTCAATCTCTGAGTCCCAACATTCAATGCTTCTCAACTCATAAGGATTTTTGGGCAACATGGATTTTCTGCGAAATAAAGAGTAAATTTGACATTAGAAATTAAAAAGACCGATTTTATACAGAAAAATATAAAGACTTGTTTAAATTCTTTTAACTACGTTACAATATCTCTGATATAATCGTGTTTCGGAATGGGCCTTCACCCACATCACCGGCCCAATACATGATGGTCCATTAGCCCATAATCTTTGTCGTTCAAGGCAACTTGGGGGACTTCATGTGTGCTTCACTGCACTAGAGCGCATCTTGTAAATTCTGGACTGTCTAAATGGTTGATGAAGACCATTGTCACAACGGTGCACAATCCAAATTCGATCCTTAATTAAAATAATCAAGGGCAAGAATTTATTTACTTGTGGTAAGGATTGTCGATAAACCGAGTCAACTTGAACATAGTTCGGAACTCAACTCGACAATTAACTCGTTGAACTTAGTTCATGAGCCAAATTGGTTGAACTTGAGTTGAAAATTAAGTTCCTTGACGAAATGAGTTGGAGCTATCTATAGTTCGAATCGTTTGGTTCATGACTTAACTCGATTATATATATACACACATACATACATGAGTTTGGTTATGGAAGAGTTTTTTTTAAGGATATTTACAATTCCAGCTGTGAAATTACGTTGATTTTTGTCGTTGTTACATGTCCTAATTTTAGTGTGCATTTGTATTGATTTGAGTTGTTTGTAGCTTGTAAATATTTTGTTACATGGATCCCAACAATCTATCACTTTCATAAATATCCAAAAAGACCAATCACTACTTCTCTTGATGTTAGCTTCTAACCGAGTAGTTCTATGGTGAAGAATTAACTTGCAGCAAAAGATACCTCCCAAATTTATCAATATCTCATTTTTAGGATAGCACCCAATAGTGACCAATTAAACATGAGATTCGTAGAGAACATGTGCACCGTTCGTTTTAACTTTTGATGTGTGCCATCAATGATTATGCTAGACCACCACGTACCTTTGTTTTTAGCTAGTTGTTTCCACCTCGTTACGCAACTCAGTCACTTGTTACATTCAAATATGTCATGGACACAACAATTTCGGTGAATTTGCTTACATAATTTTCAAGTTTTCATGTTGTTTGTTATTAGTTTAAAATGTGTTTTTGCGTTATAACGAACTTAGAAAAAAAAATGTTAGTTATGAATCTTTTTGGTTAAAATAATGGGAATGGAAAAAAAAATTGTTTATTAGAGAGACACTAATTATCATTTTATTGAACGCAGCAACTTAAAATTACAAATATAAACTCTCACTACTGAGCCATATGGTATGGTACAAGAATGATAAGTCTTGTATCATACACAAGATTGTTTTCACGGTTGAATCGATAAAATTTATTATTAAATTAAATGAAATATGATGAAATTTATTAATTTAATAGTATAAAAGAGACTTATGCTTAGTACAAGAATAATATTAGTACTCTTAAAAAAAAAAAAAGAATAATACCAGTAGTTTACATATGCATGCATGTTGGGCGAAACTTTAAAGCGAAGAACGTTACAGAAAGCATCTAAAGAAAGAAATGTACGTATGTTCCATAATTGTCGTTTTCTTCTTTGCGTTTGTAAAATATGAAAATGAAATTTACTAGATCGATTTAATGCTTTATTTTTGTTTATTTTTGGAATGATATTGCTGCCATTATTTGTTTTTCTGGTACAAAAAAATGCTGCCATTATTATCTCATTTTATTATTTTTTTGAAAACATTATTGTCTCAAATATATATAGAGAGACAACACGAATCTGGAATCCCCTAGTAGTATATATATTGTTCGGTTTAGGGGTGTGTGTGCATTCAATTAGGTCGGCTTTCAACATAAAAAATTCATCAACCAATCATATGTATTTTCAGTGTTATATGTCATATTGAAGGGAAAAAAACCGAGCCCCCTGTATTAAATAAAAGATAAGACTTGATTGTTTAAAGAATAATGCTAAAAACATTCATTTTTGGAGACTTTTTGTAGCACTCATTTTTTTATTGGAGAAAATCAATATATATTTCATTGTTTTTAAAGTATACACTTACAATAATTAGTATTAGAAAAAATGTTTAAGAAAAAGTGTTGCTAACACCATTCATTTAAAATTGATAGAGAACACCTTTCATCCGACAAATTGATCCAGTAAGAATAAATTAGACTAATTTTTTTTTTATTGACAAACTCATTAATTTCATTCATAACTGTAATCATAATACAAAGTGACATATGCTCTTGAATTTGAAAACACACGTACAATGATATCTCTTTGACTAATAGATCAACAACATTATTTGTTTTCCTCAAACAATAAAAGTTTTGACTGTGAGTGGTTAAGTCTCACATTGTTTGTGAATAGGTAAAATGTTGAATTTATAAGAAAGATGACACATTAACCAATCGACTTGAGGCTTTGGATGAAGATGCAGTGTCTCCTTCTCTTGTGGTCCTGAAATATTTGGATCCGTTGTTTCTCCCTTGATCTCTGAACTCTCCAACAAATGGTATTATAGCCCCTAATTTGGCTTGGTGGGGGAACGAGAATGGATCCTACGTTGAATCCTTTTATAGGATGATGGACTCGCACCTGTGAAGGATATTGTTGTATTTCAAGTGTGTATTGTTAAGTGTCATATCGTCTATGAATAAAAAAAACTTCATTTTTATTCGTTCAATTAGATGGATCTTATCGTTAGAAACATTTCACATATAAACAACACATGGTCTATCTTTTATGAATTCCACTTTAGTGTTACCATTTTTTCCGGAGAGTGCTACCATCAACACCCCAAACAACAACACACAATCGTTCTTCTGCCAACACACTTTTTGGCGAGCAACCATTTGTGGTAAATTGCATGACTCCTATTTTTTTAAAGGGTAAATACCCCTTTTCATCCCTGTAATATTAGCGAATTCCGGTTTTAGTCCCTGTAAAAAAAAAATAGATTTTGTCCCTGTAATTTCAGATTCTTCCACTTTTGGTCTCTCATTTCACCACGTTAGTAGAATCTGCATACATGACAAGTAAAATGTGGGAGCAAAAGTGGAGGAATCTGAAATTACATGGACCAAAAGTGGGAGGAATATGAAATTACAGGGATATAATTTATGCAGATTCTGTTGACATGATGAAAGGAGGGACCAAAAGTGGAAGAATCTGAAATTACAGGGACAAAATCTAATTTTTTTTATAGGGACTAAAACCGGAATTCGCTAATATTACAGGGACGAAAAGAGGTATTTACCCTTTTTTAATCTACATTTGCATCTTTGTTTTCGTTTTTGTATAATTTTTATCTCTTTTACTTCTTGGTCAACAAATTGTGGAGTGTTTTACTAAAATTAAGCAAATTAAAGACATGCCTACTTTGAAATAGAAAATAATAGTTGGAAAAAATTTAACCAAGAGAGCCTTGTTAGGTTTGCCATAATTTTCTTGATACTAGATAGAGTTCCAAACATGACGATGATTCTCTTGTTAGGTTTGCCATACTCATCAGCACACCATTAATGTAAATGTGGTAGTTTTAATTAGTTGTGTTGTGTTTTAAGCTTGAAATTTAATCATGAGGATCTGATTCCTCTAAAGTTAACAACTCATTTTAGAGTGTAACTGGACAATATCACCGATTTGTTACAATAACAATTTTTTATTGTTGCACTTTACACTTTACTCGTTTTAGAGGATCATTGTCCTAATCATGGACTCAAATTTCCTAAGGTTCCAAGTTTACACAATTTCGTCTATTGCTTTAGATTGAACGGTCGAGAACAATAATGGTGTTGGAAATCAATTTTTTTAATTTTTTTTGTCAAGGAAATATGTTTATGTTAAATATGGCTTCATTATATAAGTATCGTTGTTTTAGTTTGTGCGTGAAGGATCGAAAGGTATATGTGTGCACAAGATCACTTGATGGGAGTGGTGTGTGTGATGATATATGGATTGGTACGTATAGCATATCCGTTCATGAAATTTTGGTAGGACAAATCTACAATTTAGGTCATAATTAATAAATATATAAAAAAGTTAAAAAAGATAGTTTATAAAGTGTGAAAATAATTTTCTCTCAAAAAAAGTGTGAAAATAATTTGTTTGGTGATAGTTTTTATTACGTTAAACAATAATCTCATAATACCATCAAACTTCATAAAAAAATATTAATCTTTTTATTTAATATTCAAATACCTCGACAAAACAATTCTTATAAACATTTCTAGATGCAAAGTCATTAATAATTGTCTACAAAATATGTTCTATCCTTTCTTTCTCAATACATAAAATAGCTAGCTTATTTAATCTTTCTTGTAACATTGACGATCTCAAGTAGTTTTTCAATATAGTAATATGCTTACACTATTCTCAAGTTACAACAAAAATAATATACCGTATGCACATGTTTATAGTAAATCAACCATTTTCTTGACTCGGTTGCGGTTTCTACACATTGTCGTAAAGTCAAGGAAGTCACTATGGTGTTGTGGAAAGCTCCTTCCTCTCCTTGGTTGAAAGTGAATACTAATGGTTCAGTTCTTGGCGGTTATGCGGCCTCTTTCGGGATTCATTAGGTTCATTTCTTGGTGCCTTTTCTTGTAATATTGGTATTGCGTCGGTGTTGCACTCTGAAATTTTTGCCTTCATTATTGCTTTGGAACATGCGGCCCTTCGTGGGTGGAGGAATATCTGGTGGGAGAATGACTCCACTAGTGCTTTGATGGTTTTTTCGAATTCTTTTTTATTGTTAATTTTAACACTTGTTTTTTTCTTCCTTTTTTCACTATGAGATGAATGTTTTCGCGACAATTATACGATAAAATAATGATGGATTGGCCTTGGAACCCACTTTCTTCTTTCTGTTTAAGTTGTCGACGCAACGCTTTTTCTTATTCTTTTAAGCTGCCGCTGCAACTTTCTCGTTAAACTCGTGTGTCTTTTTATTTTGTTATATGCTGCTGCATTATTGTTGTTTCAAATTAGGGATTTGAACTCCCTTTAGTGACATCACATGATAAATTCTAAATGGGCCAACAAATAACTAAACCTTTAATATATTTTTTAGCTTTTGTAAAAAAAAAAAAAGTATTTTTAGCTTAATGACCCCTAATTTAATTTAATTTTTATATTTTGGGAACTCAATTTTGGACTTATTTTTTTGGGTCAAGGACGGTCGCCTTCTTCACCTTACCTCAGATAAGGCTTGGGTATCTGGGCTTCCTGACAGTTTTTGTTTTAATTAACTTTATTTTATTTTACGGAGCTCACCACATTTTAAGTTTTTTTTTTGCTTATTTGGTTTTGACATCTTTTATCTATATCTATATCTATAGTATATAACAAACCAACTAACTTTTTATTTATTGAGGATATGTAGGAATTGTCTGCCAACTAGGATGTGATTACAAGATTGATGTGTTAATTGTGTGCCAACTAGCTTGGGATTACAAGATAGATGTGTTAATTGTCCGTTAAATTGTGTTTTGTGCGATGATGGTGTAGAAGATAGTATGCATCTCTTCTTCAAATGCCCAAATAGTATTCATTGTTGCAGCGTGTGGGGTTGTGGGATTGCATAAAACATAATACGATTATAGGTACAAATCCATCAAAGGTTATTTTCAAGATCATAAGAACAGACAATTTTTGCATGCATTTTTTAGTCAATTTGGAAGCAAAGAAATGACGTTATTTGGCGTAAAGAATCGCCAACCACAACTGTTGTTTGTAAGAAAGGTTTGAATATACTATCGAGTTGGCATGATGTATAGGAAAACCGCAATAGCATGGTTGTATAACACGAGCATAATGTCAACACTTCTTGGAAGAAACTGAGCGAGGCTGTTATAAGTGTAAGGGATTGTCAAGGAACTTTGTTTTTAAGAGCAAATCATCATATCATTATCAAAAATACCAAATCATAGTCTCAAATCATAAAGTAGAACAAAAACATAAATCAGGGGCAGAACATTAGTGTAGTACAACACTTAACACTTGATTTACTTCTATGGATATGCAAAGTAGAGAAATGTTGGATCAGTACCACCCTCCTTTTAGTAGGCAAAGACCAAGCTACCATCATCATGCATGCTCTCACCAACAAAGAATTGAAGGTCCTTGAGCTTGCCGAGCAAGTATTTGGTTGCTCCCTCAATGTGCTTCTTAAACAACTCTTGTATCTCTGCATCTAGTTTGGGTATCAACAACTTGATATACCTCTTAACAAAACCAAGAAACTGCTTCTTGTCAAAAGCAAGTTGTTCCTGAAGTTTGAATACGTCAACAATGTCGACAACCTTAACAGCTGAGTCATCAACACCCTCATCTTCTCCACCTTCAGCATAAGGGTTAGCACCAATGTCTACATCACATGCTCCCCTAACAACCCACTTTCCCTCAACTTCCCACAACATTCCATTCTCAATTTCCTTGTACGGGTAAGAGTCTGATAGAAGCTCATCACCGGTAAGGAGATCCTGGTAAACCAACATGATTGAAGAGTTAACTGTCTCTGGATCACTCCTGATTGCAAAGTGAGTTTGTGCGATGAAACAACAAGGATACGAAGTGATCTGAGAGTGAATAGGGGGATGGTCAAGGAAATTTTGTCTTCGCAAGAACCGAGTGAATATCACTGGTCCTAAGATTCGATGAAGGAGAAGCTTTAGGCTTACTCTATGCTCATAGATGGGGCAATGATATGCAAATAAATAATGTTACTTTTGAGATTGATTCTAAAAGAGTGGTTGATAGCTACCATAGCGATAAAAGAGATGGATCGGATCATAAAGCTATTATTAGAGAATGTTGTAACACGTATTCGGCTTTCTTTACAACAAACGCGAAGGTGGAGTTTATTAGGAGACAAGTCAATGAGGTTTCTTGTAGTCTAGTTAGGTTAGGGTGGCTACATCTTATGCTAGTTACCGTATTTTCATTAGTAAACCTAATCGTATCCAAAATATTAGTTTGAATGAAATAAAATAGTTTTGATTTTGTAAAAAAAAAAACTAAAATTTCCTGGCTCGACAAATTTTTGCCACCATAATATTAACCATGCCCGTTTGGTGCGCATGATAGAGAGATATGATATGATAAAAGTATTCTATCCTATTCAAATCAGTTGTTTGGTGCACTGATAGGATATGATAAATTAAACCTATTATTAATCATATCTTATTCACACTTTTTAATTTTAATCCTTACTTTTTATTGGGTTAGCAACATGATAACATAGACTTATTATAAACGCGCCTGCTATTTTCTTTACCCTCTTCGATTCCCAATCCAACCTTTTCCTCCATCTCTCGTGTAACCTTCTTCTTCTATAGATATAAATTTTTGAGCTTTCCTTTCTCTTTTGCTTCTTCACTAATCACTACCGTTTCGAATGATATAATTGTACAATTTTTTTCAATCGTTAATCATCATGACCTTTTTTAATCGACAAATCCTTTTTTTTTCAATCGTTTATTCACAGTTTTTGTTTGTCCTTCACTATAGCTTGAATGGATACAGATACTGTTCAATTCTTTGCTTTGTTGTTCTATAGAAACATTTTTGTGCTTCCTCTATTTTTGTTGCTTTCTATTTATCATAATTCATATTACGATTGGAAAAAAAAATTCACGTTAATTGAAATACTCAAGATTTGTTCTTCTGCAAAAAAAAAAAAAACCACCAGATTTGTTCTGTTCCTTTTAATTCTTTAGTAATTTTCCTTTTTAAATTTGTTTATTGAAAAAAAATCATGATTTTGTAAACAAAAAAAAAGGAAGTACCTTATCATGTCAATAACAAGTGTACATCAAACATGTGATATGATAAAACAATGCTATCATCTTTCATATCATATGTGCACCAAACACGTGATATGACAAATGCATATCCTATCACTATCATATCATATTCTTATCTCACTTCTTATCATATCTTGTCTCTATTATATCATGTGCACCAAACATGTTCTAAAAGCTATGTGAGTAAAGCTAAATTGCTAGACTTTTTTTTTGTTACAAACCTTAATAGTTTCGTATAATTTCTAGTCACGATAAATGATGTTAAATGCACCACAAAATAACTGTGTTTTAATTTTTTTTCATAAAGCACATACATTACATTTTAGATGCACCACAAATGTATTTTAATAGTATTAATTTGAAATAATAATATGCATTTTTTTCTTATAATAAAATATAAAATTATAATATACATTTGAGGATATGTATTTTTTTAAGTAAAGTCATAATGCATCTTCCAAAAAAAAACTAAGTCATAATGCATATTAGTGTTTTAAAAAATGTATTTTTTTCATCTTAAAAATAAGAATGGTACTAAGTTAAGATCTATTTTTGTTCCTGAGAAAAATAAAATAAAATTTAGTACTTGAGAAAAATAAATCAAGACGGCTTAAAAAATACGAGAAAAATATTTGTCTTAGATAAATACTATAGTGTATTTTCCCAGTGTTGCCCAAATTATATACATAATATTAATGTATGTGCTTTATGTATAATATTTATTAACATTCCATATATAATAGGAGTTATAAGAGAGAAAAATCTAATATTATAACTAGTATTTTATTGAATATAAAATAAATAAATTTTACTCTTTTGACAAAAAATAAATAAATTATAGTTATATAAATCGAAAAAAGGGTTAAATAAGTTTTTCGTCCCTATAAATATAATGAATTTTGATTTTAGTCCCTATAAAATTAAACCGACTGTTTTCATCCTCACAAAAAAATTTATTTTGTGTTTGGTCCTTAATGGATATAATTTTAACGTGTTTTTGACATTTTTTGAACATAATATGAATATATAAATGTCGAATATAATAAACGGACATAATATGGATACAATTTGAACATAAAAGTGTTATAATTTTGCCATTTATATGAACATAAAATGGCCATTAAGGACGAAAAACAAAATAAATTTTTTTGTGAGGATGAAAACATCCAGTTTAATTTTTTAGAGACTAAAATCAAAATTCGCTATATTTATAAGGAAAAAAACTTATTTAACCCTTGAAAAAATTATCAATAATATTAGTCTTTATGTTATATTAATAATATTTATCAAAAACCAATATAATTCAAAAGTTATAAAAGAAAAAAGATTGCTCATATAATAACATGGAAATTTTTTGTGGTGATATAACCTGAAATTAGAACCTTCAAATTTATCGGTCATTGAGTCGGTTACCGAGTTTTAAAAAAAGAAAACTACTTAAAATATAAAATAAATATATCCTAGTTATCTTATTCGAAAAATTATCAAGAGTGTGTGTTTACACCGAAAATAATGAGCACATGTAAGCAAACAAAATTATTTTCGTGTGTGTGTGTGTGATATTTGATTAAAGTAAATAATTTAATCAAACAATCATCTAAAATTTTTTATGTCAATCTAATATTTGAAAATGAATGATTTATCTATTAAATTTGACAAAATCTATGTTAAATGAAATATAATTTAAAATGAAACTTAATGAATGAGAAAACTGAGAAACAAATAAATAGTTTGAAATAAGGACAAAACTCATGGGAATTTTTTTTTGTTTTTCATATGATTCTTTCCTAAAAATACACTTTTCATGAGTAGTTTATCTATGAATCATATGAAAAGCACCTAAGAAAATGCACTTAATTTTTTTTTCTATAATTAAAATAAAGATAAAACTTAGGTACATTTGCTTAAATGTTTTTTGTGTGGTACATCACATAAAATGCTTACAACTACCTATGGTTTCTCAAATCCACAAATCTTTCAATGTTTGTTATAACTACAAAAAATGAATTTTAATTATGTGAAGAACCATACAAAAAGCATGAAAGGAAAATGCACATAAGTTTTATCCTTAAATTGATTTTTTTAAATGAAAAATATTAGCAATTAGTTGTTAAAAAAGAACACAAAGTATTTAAATAAATAAAAAGATCAAATGAATATAATATTAATAAAAGACATATGAAGGTAAAAAATAATAGTAATAGTAGCAGTAATTACGAATGCCAAAATATTTATATGAATGATATCCATGGATAAAATCCACCATTGACATGAAACGGATAATTTAACAGGTACACACAAATAAAATAAATTTATATTTCAAGTACTTTAAATTAATGGATACATGTTGGAGGATGTTAGTGGATAGAGGAGGTTTTTGCTATAAGGTGTTAGTTGCTGGTTATGGTGAGGAGGATTAGAGGTTGGAGGTTGGGGCCGAAGTGGGTCTATGTGGGTGAGGGAGGTGGTGAGAATTCGTGATGGTGTAGGGGACGTTGGAGGGGGTGGTTTGCAGAGTGTGTGGTGCGAAAAGTGGGAGATGGTGTCGATACATTATTTTCGCATGGTCGGTGGTTAGGAGGTATTCCTTTTTGTGTGAGGTTATTTGATTCTGCGGAGAACAAATCTAGTTCGGTGGCCACTATGTTTTCGTTAGGATGGGAGGAAGGGGGTGAGGCGTGGAAGTGGTTGAGAAGGTTGCGGACTTGGGAGGAAGACTTATTAGTGGAGTGTAGGACACTTTTTCATGATGTTTATTTGCAGACCAATCTTTCAGATAAGTGGCAGTAGAAGCTTGACCCTATAGGGGGGTATTCAGTTTGTGACGTTTACCAATTATTAACTTCTCGGGAGTCTCCTCACGTGGAACCAATGTCAGATTTAGTTTGGCATAATCAGGTGCCTTTGAAAGTCTCAATTTTTGCGTGGAGATTGCTTCATGACAGATTGCCAACAAAATCAAATTTGGTGATTCGCGACATCATTTCTTCAAAAAGTTGTTTTTGTGTCTCCGGATGTGGTCAGGTTGAGTCTGTTCAACACTTATTTCTCACTTGCAGTACCTTTGGCTCTCTTTGGCAGTTAGTGCGGTCATGGATTGGTTTCTCGGGTGCGGATACTCAGGTTCTTTTAGATTACTTCAGTCAATTTATTTATTCAACATGTGGTTTGAAAGCTTGGAGCTCATTCTTGCAGCTTATTTGGCTCCTTTGTGTGTGGGTGGTATGTAATGAACGTAATAATAGATTATTTAAGAATTTAGAATGTTCCATGCCACAATTGTTGGATAAAGTTAAGTTTTATTCCTTTTGGTGGTTGAAAGCAAAGATTGCCAATTTTGTTTATGGCTTTCAACGGTGTTGGTCGAGCTCGTTTGTATGTTTGGACATTGGCTAATTTATTTTGAAACTTTTGACTGACTGTTTGTAAATTTTAGTGGTTTTCTTGGTATGCCTTGTGTAAAGGACACTACTTTGTTAGTGTTAATATATTCAATTTTTGCTTGTTCAAAAAAAATAAAATTAATGGATACAGATGTAGAAATAATGGTATCTCTACACGCAATTTATAATGATAATTAAGACGTGTAATTGATGTAAAGATATTTATACTATATAAAACATCAATTTTTTAATTAAAAATTGTTAATAAGCAATTATAAATTAAATAATATTTTAAAAAATAAAAATTAAACTTATTGAATCAAATTATTTTGTAGTTAAAATTTGAATATAAATATGTAGCTAAAAGGTAAAAAGCAATTAAACTCTATTTAAAGTTTCGAATATAAAGATACTATATTGAAATTTGCATGTGACTGAAATTTGGTGCATTTTGTTGAGATATTTTCGATAGATGAAAAAAAAAGTTAATTTTTCAAAGATAAAATTATGGAAATTAACATGAGAGAGGTCACGTGCATAAAAAATAAAATAATATTTTTAAATTTGAAATATTTGAAAAAAATATGTTAAAATAAAATTAGAAATTAGAAGGAAAAAAAAGTTGATTATATATATTTAAAGTTTATATGTGCATTTAAAAAAAACATATTTATGCTACATAAATATTAGAAATTAATTAAACATTTAAAAGAAATATAATGAAATATTTAGATGGTAGTATCAAATTAATATATGTATTTTGAGAGCTTTTACATCCATTATGATACTAATCGACTCGATATATAAGTCTCTGCAGTTGGGCACAAACAATTCCTGAGTCACAAAAACTTAGTAAGGTTCCTAAATTTCCAAAGGTAAGATGACCAGTGTTCCTAAAGGTTTCCTCATCTATGAGTCTTAGAAGTACATAACACATTCTATTTTATTAGTTCTACAAACGGGAAGCTCTATCAGCGTCTACCTTACTAAGGAAAGAGAGTGGAGTTACTGGGCTGATTTAAGTTGTAGACTCATAGTTTCCTTAATTACCAACTACTTACTATCTATTTTCAACAGATGTTCATGAATAATAGGTATGTCGTCTGCCTAAGTACTTACTATCATGGTACACTTGCTTTTGGTTTGTTTCACTAGTTACTAATTAATTACTTCCTAGTTAAACAGATATAAATATCAATATTAGGCCCTGTCACTACCTATGTGACTAAATTAGGGGTATTTCCAAAGGAGACAAATCTTACGCACGACAACAAAACTAAATAACGAATATAAAATAACTGAATAAGGAATTTAAATTAAATAAATATCCAACAAATAAAACAGAGGTTCATCTTAGAACCCTAGCCTAAAAATATTTAGTTACTCATGGTAACCAAAGACAAATTACAAAAGAAATAAAACATACCCTAAAGAAACATGGAGTGAGGAGAGAGAAACTCCTCTGTGGAAGATCATAGTGCTTGCCTTCCTCTTTAACCTCTTCGTTCTGAATGAGAAATTGTGAATGAGGAATGCAGTATTTATAGGGAGAGTTTCCACCTGAAGTTGGGCCCAAAAACTGGATTTTTTCCCACTAAAAAGTAGCAAAAAGCAGTTTTGGCATGCACTAGGCAATGCTCGGGGCGCACAACACATGCTCTAGGCGCATGTGAGAGCAGAAAATCCATGCTCTAGGCGCATGGATCATGTTCGGGGTGCATGTGAGTGCATCTGATGCCTATATCTCCAGTTTTTCGTCATTTTGGGTGTTTGCTCCCATATAAGATGTCTTGGGACCTGGGAACATAATTTCTCCCTCTGTAAAGTCTTTTGAGGCCTCTTGAATCTTCATTCTTGATCTTCCCAAGGTCTTCACTGATCTTCAGATGTTCTTGATTTGCGATTTGTATGATTTCTTTGTGAATTACATCAAAAACACCCTAAAATTGCTATGTTTTTGGAATAGTAGAATTACATACTCAAATATAGAAAACATTACAAATGTCATGAAATCATAGACAATTGTTGGCTCAGAGACAAAAGGAAAGGTAGAGAAAATAGAGAAACACTCTAATATTCTCAAAGAAAGTTGTTATTATTGAATTCTTCAATATTTGAGTATCCTTCAGTATGCCTAAACACTTGGTGGTGAGCCTTATTTATACTACTCTAGGAAGGCTCTACATTACAAACTAGAATTATCTAGAAATATTAATTACAAAGAAAGGCCTAGAAACATGGATACTCTAGTTCATAAGACTAGAAGGATCTAGAAAAGCTAAGATTTCTCTAGTGCCTTTATTTTATTTAGTAGAGTGTCTAGTAGCTTCCTTATTATTCCATAGTATTCTAGAACTTCTACATTATTCTTTATTATTCTAGAGGCTTCCATATTATTCTTCATCAATTGTTCTAATACTTCTTTGTTCTGCTGGTAAAACCTACTAAAAATGACTGAAAAACATGTTAAGGATAACGTAAGATGACCTGTAATCACAACCTCAAACTTATAATCAGAAGCTTCAGGTTTTGACTGGATCACTACTTCAGATTTATCAACTTCTGGCACAAAATAAGTTTTCAAACCTTCTTTATGCAATCAGAACATGATTTTGAATTAGTTTCACTAGGTTTCCCTTCTGTGAATCCAAGTCCTCTACCATTGTTCTGATATATGCTATAAATCATAGAAGCTACTTTTCTTCTGTCAATATCATGTTTACTTAAGGGTTTCTTGGACCACTCACCAGTCATTTGTTTAAAATATCTATTTTCAGCTTCAATATTTTCCATATCCAACAGTTGATTCATATAGTTTTAACAAAGCTACATATCTTTCTTTTAACTCTTTCAACTCTTTGGATCTAGTTTCAAAATGATTGAGAAGTTCTTTAAGAGACTCAATAAGTTTAGTTCTAGGAATTTTAGCTTCATCTTTCTCAGACCCTGATTCATTGTCTAAATCTTCCCAAGTGGCCATCAGACTCTGCTTAATCTGCCTTCTGAACTTGTTGGATTTTAAGTTTGACTTTTTAAGTTTCTCCTTTGATTTCTCTTTCTGCAAATCCGGACAATCAACAATGAAGTGACCGGGTTTCTTGCAGTTGAAGCATCCCTTCTTATCTTCTTTCCTTGACTTTGTATAGTTATATTGTTGTGTATATCTCACAAATAGTGCTTTGGTGCTATGCAAATGTGTTGTTACTTACTAGTAATAGTGTGTTGTTATTGAAACGATTGGACGTTAGGAAATAGGTGCTAATTGACCGTTTGATTAATTGTGATGGCACGCACGCGCGAGCGCACACACATATATATTATTGTTAATGGTTTAATAATTACTAATTGTGAATCAATGCCTAATTTTCAATTGGTAATCAAATTTTAAATATTTTTTTTTACAATCTAGCTTAATTTTTTGTTTAAATACACTATAAAGGTAAAAGAAAAAAATATAAATATAATTAGCTAGGAGGAAACTACAAAATTGCTAGGACCTTGCTGCTTGAGATTTACTTTAAAATTATTGTGGCAATATCCTAGCCAAATAGTTAGGAAACTTAAATTTCGAATGGTATTTTGCTAGGCATTAGTTTGGAAATAGCGAGGAATTTATAATTATTAGTTGCCAATTAGCTAGGAAATATTTCGCTAGGTAATTTGTCGCCTAATGCATGCTACGGCGAGTATGATAGCTAAATCTGTGACATGTTTCGCCGCTTGTATGATTTATCCGATAATAAATTGCGCACGGTGGCGCAAGTGTTTTCTGGGGAGGGATGATTGACTTTTAGCAAGTGCACTAAAACTATCGAAGTAGTAAATTAAAAGTTCGTATCCACGAGGACTGTGTTAATCTCAAATTAGCAATAAAGTTATTATCTAAGATGTGTAAATTATTTTAGTGTCCGAAGGAGTAGGTTTGATTGCATAAAAATAACGGAAAATAAAGATTGTTTTGAAAATATATGGAGAGATGAGATTAGGTCTTTCGAATCCTCTGATGTTCCCTGTTTGGTACACTGCACCTATTTCCAATGAATACTCCTCTAGTTTCACGATGGTTAACTAAAATAGCCTTAATCAATCCCTTGACTTAGGACCCTCTTCTCAGATTACAGTCCCTAATTCCTTAGGTGATCTAATATTCTTTGAAGGTTTTAAGAACGTTAACTTAATATCACAAATAAACGATTATCCATTCCTAGACTAACCCTGTTTATTTGAACAATTCAATTAGGTCTAAGTTGAAAGCTATGGTCAGTAGTCATTCATTCTCACGAATTCATATTTATATGTGATTAGTATATAAAAAGTATTAAGAACAATTGAATTGAATAAAACTAGATTGATATTCATATATGAAACAGAGTTTCACAGCAACATGGTTCAAACAGTGTACATCAGATTCATCTCATGACCTAATCAAAGGAAATTAGCTAGACATGATCAAACAAATAAACAACATGGTAAAGAAAATAAACCGATAGAGTTCCGTCATTGTCGGCTTTGCTCCGCAATTTCTTTTCAATAGCTACTGTTGATGTTGTTTCATGTGCCTTCCTCTCTCTCGGGCTGCGTAATGTTTTTGTTCTCCAAAACCGTTACACCAAAAACGTGTTCCTGTACCAGCCGTAATGTGAATTTCCCCTAGTGTGCACAACTAGCTTTCTTTATATAGGTATGTAACCTAGTTCCTTTCTTTCTCCACAAGCATGTGACGATTTTCTTTCCTTTGATTTTCTCAAGCCCAATCTTTAATATGAATTCTTAATTGCTTTTTGTCACCTCTTGTTTTGCTCTTTTTGATTATATTTTCTCTTGCTTTCATTTCTTTCCTTGTGTCACATGTCCTTAAAATCGTGTCACGAAATAGCCATCGTGACACGTTTTAACCAATGTCGAACGAACCTCATCCTGTGCTCTAAATCGTGACACGTTTTCAACAATCGTGACACAATTTTGCTTTCTTCAAAATCTTCTATTTTTCTTGTTTTCTTTGTTGTTTAAACTTGCTTGTGAACTCAAAATATCATGAAAATGACACTAAAAATAGTGAATGGTTGACTGTCATCAAGGGACTTTGGGGAGGTGAGATTTGGAGGTGGTGGAGGAGATTGTGGGTGTGGGAGGAATTTGTTTATGTCTTTTATGCTGCAGGTATATATCGATGACGCCTGGAGGTGGGATCCGGACCCTATTGCTGGATATTCTTACTGATAGACCGCCACTCACTCACCATGTTCCTGCGATTTTGTTATGGCGGAAGGATGTCCCTTTGAAGGCTTCCATGTTCACTTGGCGGCTTTTTCGACATCGATTACCGTCTAAGACAAACTTGTTTCATCGAGGCATTATTCATGAAAACGCTCAAGTGTGTGTTTCAGGCTGCGGTTTTAAGGAATCAGATCATCTTTTTTTGTATTGTCCTTTGTTTGGTCAGATTTGGTAGCTTCTGCGGAGTTGGTTGTGCGTTTATACAGCTGACCCATACAATATTCTTGAACACTTTTATCATTTTTGTATATGTGCAGGTTTTGCAAAATCAAGGTGTTCGTTTATGTACCTGATTTGGTTTGCTACTTCTTGGGTTCTTTGGAAGGAAAGGAATGATAAGATATTTCGTGGTAAACAGAACTCTCCTATTCAGCTTCTGGAAAATGTGAAACTTTTTTCCTTTTGGTGGTTCAAAGCTAAAGTTATAGTGTTTCATTATAGTTTTCATAATTGGTGCCAAAATCCCTACTTATGTGTGGGGATTGGCTAATTTTAGCTCTGTGTTGAGCGCTTGTTGTAAATTTTGGGTGCCTTCTTTGGTACACCTTGTGCCGGGAAGGTAGCCAGCTTATATTGTTATATATCAATTTGAAGTACATCACCTACCCACCTAACCAACCAGAAAGAAACGCTAGCACCGTTGCCGACAACTTAACTTAAATTATCTAGGAACCAACCGCCTAAAACAGAGCCCCCACCATCACGATTGCTAGCAATATCCCTCCACCACACCAACCCTTCCAGCCCAGCAACCTTCAGCCGCCCCCTTTCCAAGCCGTATCTAGCGGCCAAGAGCCTAAACCACATGCCCTCTCTATCCATCGCTATCCTCCAACACCATTTTCCTAACATCGCCAAATTAAACTCCCTAATTCTCCTTTAGCCAAACCACCAACCTTGTCTACACAAATGGACCCCCAGTCAATCCAATACATTTTCCTATTATCCTCACTCCCACCCCAAAAAAAACGAATTAAAAGAGAATCAATAGAGGCGATGATACCTGAGGGAACTTTGAAGAAGGAAAGAGCATAGACACCAAATGAAAAATGTTTGCTTTTTCAACTAGACATGAAGGACTTAATACGGTTAACAATCGGATCCCGAAAATTCAATCGGCGAGGATCTCCACCAACAGGCAACCTCAGATACAAAATAGGCAAAGTGTTCACCTTACAATTCAGAACTGTCGATGCTTATAACAACCAAGACCGCCCCACATTAACACCAACCAACTCACTCTTGTAAAAATTGACCTTCAACGCAGACATCGCCGCAAGGAGATGAAGGACGACTCGCATAGCCCTAACATTGGCCCAACTCCTCTCCCTCAAGATGAGAGTATCATCTACAAATTGGAGATGAGAAATAGACAAATTTCGATCCTGACCAGCCTTATATCCTGAGAAAATATTATTTGTGATCAAAGAATCCATCATTACATGGAACCCCTCAGCCGAAAAAGAAATAGGAAAGTGATCAGTCAATAAATTAGTGTTTTTAATATATTATTTGAGTCTGTTTTATTTAGATTTGATTTCGTTTTATTTAATATTATTTCCTTTTTAGAATTATTTTACTTCAATTGCAAGTTATTATATTTCAGGAATAAATATCTGACAGATTGAGTCTTGGAGCGAAAGAAAGAGGATTAGGAGCTGATTCGGGATGAAAATACGAAATATGGGACAAAAATATGTCACTCCCTAAGTCAGAGACTTGGCACAGCCCGTGCCACCAGCAGCACGGCCATGCCAACCTTCAGGATGCTTTTTTGCTGCTTCTGCTTCATGGACAAGCTACCTATTAGTTTACTTCTGACCTAAAAGCATGTGGTTTCTTGTGGAACATTCTATTGTTATATTTCATAGGGCTTAAGTCATTGTAGACTATAAATAGAGTAGCTGGCTATCACAACAAATCATCTTTTGTTCTTGTAAATAATAAGTGACAATTGTTTCTTTGAATAAAAGTTCACCTTTATTTTGTTGGAACAAGGGTGTTTCACAAGTCACCTATTGAGTTTTGACAATAACAAGGTATTAAAAATAATCAATTGGATATGCTAAACAATTTGTTCAAGTGTGCAGGATCCATAATCAAAGTA
>Ga0315914_1001583_pt1 | contig 34268 bp, 17 predicted proteins | sample MpolenodulesMG_FD_203920 | JGI IMG/M metagenome (GOLD analysis project Ga0315914, IMG submission 203920) | Medicago polymorpha root nodule microbial communities from Los Angeles, California, United States - elongated nodules | ecosystem: Host-associated > Plants > Roots > Nodule | place: USA...
ACAACGGGTGAAACCATTGTAGGATATGATTGAATGTGAGCAGTTCTACATGTTCCCTCTTTTAATTTTAATAAATCTGAACCACTTATTTAATCTATTGGTGTTTTTCTCGTGGTTCACCGGTGAGGGACCTAATTGGACCCTCACCCTAGAATCCACCATGAATGAAACATTATTGTTACTTTTCCTATCATATCATTAACTAATTATTACTTTCTTTTTCAATTATTTAATTTATCTTTCACATACCATTTATTAAAAATAATTTTGTAAAACAACTCATAACATATTTTTTTTCATACAAAATTAATTACATTTCTTATTATAAGTGAAATGTCAGAAATATTCTATAATTTGCAACCGAGAGAGTAATAAACTTGAATGGAAAAATGTGAAATGCCGCCACAAACAAAATGACATAGAAATACTATAGACAAAAAAAGTACTCATACAATATCAATTAATATATAAAATTCAAAATCAAAAGACAAATATATACAAAACCCTTTTCAAAACACATTTTCAGCCTTTGTTATATGCAAACAAAACAAAATCCAAAACATATATGTCAATTCATATGAATGACTCACATGACCTGAAACAGTGTACAGCAAAATTAACATTACCAAATGAAATCATCAAATTCATAGCATTGCTTCACCAGCAAGCAAAACCATCCCAAAAACAAGAGCCAGCCACATTCCCTTCATGTTAGAATAACCAGCACCAGAAGCTTCTGCAGGTAAGTCATTATTCTCATCATCATCATCCTTTGATGACGATGACTTGCTTCTATCATCAGGCTTAGCTGAATCTCCTTTAGCAACCGATGCAGGAGCAAGTGCAGGAGCTTTAGCTGGAAGCACAAGATCAAGAGGGACAAGAACCTTGTCAACCTGATATACAGCTAGTTTGTTGTCTGTGTAAACTGTTCCGGTAACGGTTACGTTAACGGCGCCAGTTGTCATACTGACATGGCTACCACCAGAAGTGGTTACATTAAGTTGCAACCGTTTGGCGTCATCACCTGCTTGTGTTTGAACCGGGTTGGTTAAGGTGTCGAAGTTCGAGATTGAGATAAATGAGGAAAGTGTGTGGAATTGTAACAGTTCTACTTTGTGTCTGTCATTGAGGGAATTAAGGAAACCTGGTTTGAGTTTTGAAAAGGCACTGTCTTCTGGTGCAAAAAGAGTCAAGCCACCACTGCTAGAATCTGATGATGATGTAACTAGTTGTGAGTTGAGTTGGTTTATTAACTGAGTTGTTTTGAGAAGGCGAATGAGAACTGAGAATCTTTTTGCTTTTTTGAGGATTTGGATAATGTCTATGGATGATGATTTTGGGAGAATATTAGGGGTGGGGGCCCCACTTGGGGAAACTGGTACAAGAGGAACTGTGTTGAAACCTGGTGCTGGTGTAGAGGTTTGTGGAGATTGAACTGGTGATAGTTGTGCTGAGGTGGTAGTGGAATAGTAGAGGATGAGAATTAGTAGCTGTAGAATTGAGGCAAAGAAAAGAGGTTGTAGTTTCATCATTGTAGTAGTAAGTAATTGTTTAAAGAGTGTTTAGGACACTTGAGATTACTACTTGATTGATAGTACTTTATTTGTGTCCTTATGTGAGGAATGAGGGATAAGGGATTGGCTTTTATTGAGGATGCTCATTGGTGAAAGGTTTAGTTTAGTTAGGAAGAAAATGTGATGTTACAACATTTTTCATATCAAATAGGTAGCAAACAATACCTGTCAGGGACATAGAAAGGTAATCTAGGCCAGTGCATTATATGATAATTCTGATTAATTAGTTTTTTTTAGGAAAAATTTGATTAATTAGTTGTGAGACAGAAGATTTGACAGTAATATTATTATATGATTAAAGAAATGCAGGTAGATTAAGATGTGTATGCATGAATTATTTTGCTCTCATCACATCATAAAGTTATACAATCAATTATTTGATGCGAGGATATATGAAAATATGGTTGGAAAAGGGGCTGTTGATCTGTATAGAGGATGAGGTTTTCCATCAACCAGAAAGAAAAGAAAATAATCAAAATTACCATAAAGTATATTCTCTCACATCAACTATGAATGAGTTTATTATTTGATATATGCAAGAGAACATACATTTTACCAAAACCTAATTTTTTTGTAAAGACCAAGTATAATGTCTATTTTAAAATCAGTTATACAAAAATAAACTATTTCAACCAAATATGTATAGTATATTTTGCTTATATTTAAGACACATGAAGAAATTTTATTGGATAAAAAAGTATAAGTAAATGAGATTAATTTTTATGCACTTAGAGTGTAAAACTTTTTCATCCAATCAAATCACATATCAAGTAGATATTTGTGAGATATTTTAGCAATTAACCCAAAAAAGTGACATCATCGTATGATTTGATTGAATGCATGTGTACAAATATTTTTATTTGCTTATATATACAAATTAAAAATTTTGGAGAAGAAGACTACTACATGTCATCTCAGATGTGCCACATAATATAGTTAACGGCTAGCTCAATCCACAATTAAAGGAATTGAGCAAAAGGATGAATTTGTATAACATTGAGAAGGTAAAGGACCAAATAAATCTTTTATAAGATAAATGACAAAAATGAGTTTTGAATGAAAGATAAAGATCAAAAGTATGTTTATCATATGAAAATTTGAGTGTTGATTAACGTATAAATGAGATAACTCATATATCAAATGTCGTAAGATTTTAGATTTGATGTTTGCTTTTAGGTGAATGTGACGATCTCCGATAATCTTAAGACCCTCTCATGAGTTTTTATTAATTTTATATAGAAGTGAATCCAACTACTAGAAGCCAGTATATATTAAAAGTGAATTGGATAAGCCAAGAGTAAATAACCTCAAATGTTGTAATTGACTTCACCATATTGTATAGTATATCCATAATTCCAGTAATCTCATCAGCTATACTGCTATAGAATTGTAAGAACTGAAAACGTTTCCCCCAGCCCATTTGGCATAGATGTTTCCAATAAAAAATTAGTAATAATTAAAGAAAATCAAGTATTCAAATAATTCAGCTTTCTTTCACCAAAACAATCAATGCTTTTGTTTTTACATGAAGAAAAAATCAGGTAAGAGTGTTCACACTTCACAAGCTCTCAAACAGCACTCTTCCCATGATAATACAAAAACAAAACCAAGTAAAGAACACAATAAAATTTCAAAAAAACATAACAGCCTTCAAATGTGTTGGTCTTCATCAACTGAACATGGTTACTGCAGCAACAAAAAGGGACACAAAGATTGTTCCTTGAAGGCGAATCAAATTGTTTGCACCAGAAGTAGCTTTAGTTGTCTCTCCTTGATCACCATCTTCAGATGAATTATCCTTATCAGCTTTAGGCGCCTTCGCCGTAGCAGGAGCAGGAGCTAGAGCCTTAGGCTTAGAGAAGTCCAAAGGAATAAGCACCTTATCAACATGATATATAGCAAGTGTCTTATCAGAATAAACAATCCCAGTGAGTGTAGCATTAACCGAACCAGTTGAAATATTCACACTGTTACCGTAAGCAGTCACATTCATATGATAACCAGAAGGGCTATCACTGGCAAGTGTCAGCACCGGGTTGCTAAGCGAATCAAAATTTGAGCTCGAGACGTAAACAGGAAGAACATGAAACTGTATCAGTTCTTTCTGTTGGCGTTCGCCAAGGGAGTTGAAGTATCCGGCTTTGAGTTGGGAAAAGGCACCGTCATCAGGTGCAAGGATGGTTAAACCACCGTTTTTTGTTGTCACCAGCTGTGAGTTAATTTGGTTGATGATTTGTGTGGTTTTGAGCAAACGGATTAGCGTGTTGAATGATTTTGCTTTGCGTAGAATTTGGATGATATCTTGATCGGACGAAGAATCCGTTGAGGGTGATTGAGGTAATGAAGGGACTAATGGTTTTGCTGGTGCTGTTGCAGGAGCTGGTGTGGCAGGGGCAGGTTTTGCTGCTGCTTTAGGTGCTGCAGCAGGGGATTGAGCTGAAGTAGTGGTAAAAAAGATATGAACAGTTAATATTAGGAGTGAGAAGAAGATAATTTGCTTCATCTTACTAGTTAGTTTATCTGTTTTTGGAAAGATACAAATGATAGGTAAGATTTTACTGCTATGTGTTTGATGTGTAGTGTAGGACACTTTGAGATTACTACTTAATATTACTTAACTGGTGACCTTTTGTGAGGAATGAGGGAGAAGTGATTGGCTTTTATTGAGGATGAGAATTGATGCAAGGCTTAGTTTAGTTAGAAAGAAAAGGGGAAGTTACAACTTTTTCATCATATCATATGATATGTTTGATTAATAAGTTGTGACAGTGGAGATTTGACAGTGGTGTATGCATGAACTTTAAATTTTGCTTTCATCACATCATAGAGTTATACAATCAATTGTTTGATGTGTGTGATATGAAAAAATGGTTGGAAAAGGAGCTATTAATCTGTCTAGGTATGAGAAAAGGAAATAATCAAATTATAGTTTATATCCCTAAGTGACATTGTCTGACAAAGATTTGGTGATATGGACTGATGAACTATGAAGCAAACATTAGACCTACCAATACCATACTCTCAGATTAGATGTTAATTACAATCTCTATGTTCATTAAACCTGAGCAGTAAGTAGTATAGAAGAGAAGCTAAAAATGACAAATATTGAATCTATACTGTATAAGAGCAACTACAATGCAGGATTCTAAAATTTTAATAACAGTTAAGATCATTGTCTTGATTTTTTTCTGCATTGGAGTTGAGTGACATTTACAACAATATGTCGGAAGAGTTTCCTTTGCGGATCGATCCTTAGGACAAAGAAATACTTCAATTGCGAGACCTTATAAAATAAGTTAAGAACACGACGCATTGACATGAAAGTAAGTGAATGTTCTTAAATCCTATGAGGCAATTGTGAGTCCGCAAAAAGTAACTTTAAATTAGGTTTTCTTTCTCTGATACAAGGTCTCAAGTTCATTGTGAAAAATCGGAATGTAGATTGGAAAAATTTAAAGCCAACCATTTTATATTTATCAGAACACTTTAGTATAAAAATAAGTAATAAAACATCAAAAGTTTGCACAAGTTAACTTGATACTGAAAATATAAGAAAGGAAAAGTTTCTAAAATTTAGCATTCGATCACTTCTGGAGTTTTCTATTTTCATTTTCACTGGCAAAATGATGGGTTGAGGTAGTGTAGATTGATGATTATGTAGTCATTTTGCCCGCTATTAAAAGAAAAAGCTTGCATCTTCTCTCCATGTTGGTTAATATAACAGGTTTGATCTCTCTCCAAACCTAACACGATACTTTCCCATCATAGAGCTTTCTATCTATAGATTGATCCATTACCAAGGAGCTAATTCGTTCGTAACTCAGTAGACTGCTTATATAGACAAGGTCGTATTATTATAGCACATAGAGCTTCAACGCTGCTACAAAGGCTTCACTAACTCGAAGCGCTTGACTATGAGAATAAACATTAGAGAAGACATAATGGATGATTTTGAAAATGCATTCTCAAAATAGATTCAATATTTCTAAAAACTTTGAAAAATGTTGAAGCATTGTTTTTCAGTGTATCTAGAAAAGTCTCTTGTTAGTTTCCATTTTCTGTCTAAGACAATTAAAAGGAAAAATCATAACCAGATGTCATTCCAGCCATCCATATTCAAAGTAAAATTTGCAAATGAAAATTGAAAATCTTGTTAGAAAGTAAACTGGCCTTTAGTTTCATCAAGTATGTCGCATTTCAAAAAAATTCTGCCAGTTTGTGGATCAACTATTGATTGTGAAGTTCACCTCCAAAGAGAGAGTGCTTCACTATAAGGTCTATTCTAAATTGATTATAATCATTATAGAAGTTCATTAAGAAGATTATAGTATGTAAAGTAAACTTTCTTTCACCAAAACAATATGTTTTTTGTTTTTACATGACAAAATCAGGAATGTTTTCACACTTCACAAGCTCTCAAACAACACTCTTCCCATCCCATGACAATACAAAACAAAACCAAGAAAGAAAGAGCACAAGAAAAATTCAAAAAAATATAGCAGCCTTCAAATGTGTTGGTCTTCATCAAATGGAGATAGTTATAGCTGCAACTAAACCAACAAAAATAGACACAAACATTGTTCCTTGAAGGCTAATCAAATTGGTGGCACCAGAAGTAGCCTTAGTTGTCTCTCCCTGATCACCATCTTCAGATGAACTATCCTTATCAGCTTTAGGCGCCTTTGCCGTAGAAGGAGCAGGAGCTAGAGCCTTAGGCTTAGAAAAGTCCAAAGGAATAAGCACCTTATCAACATGATATATAGCAAGTGTCTTATCAGAATACACAATCCCTGTGAGTGTAGCATTAACAGGCCCAGTTGATATATTCACATTGTTTCCATAAGCAGTCACATTCATATGATAACCAGAAGGGCTATCACTTGCAAGTGTCAGCACTGGGTTGCTAAGCGAATCAAAATTTGAGCTCGAGACATAAACAGGAAGAACATGAAATTGTATCAGTTCTTTCTGTTGGCGTTCACCGAGGGAATTGAAGTATCCGGCTTTGAGCTGCGAAAAAGCACCATCATCTGGTGCAAGGATGGTTAAACCACCGTTTTTTGTTGTCACCAGCTGTGAGTTAATTTGGTTGATGATTTGTGTGGTTTTGAGCAAGCGGATTAGCGTGTTGAATGATTTAGCTTTTCTTAGGATTTTGATGATGTCTTGACCAGACGAAGAATCTGATGAAGGTGATTGAGGTAATGAGGGGACTAATGGTTTTGCTGGTGCTGTTGCTGGAGCTGGCGTGGCAGGGGCAGGTTTTGCTGCGGATTTAGGTGCTGCAGCAGGTGATTGAGCTGAAGAAGTAGTAAAAAAGATATGAGCAAATAGTACTAAGAGTGTGAAGAAGATGATTTGCTTCATCTTCTTGTTTGTGATTGAATTTGGAAGTAACTAGATAGTTTTCTGATTTTGGAAAAATGCAAATGATAGGTGTAAGATTTTATTGCTGTGAGTTTGGTTTGTGAAAGTGTAATGTAGCAGAGTGGTTTTATAGATGGTAGGTAATAGTGAGTGATAATTAGGTGCAAGGTTTTTGGCTACATGAACATAAGCAGTAATAGTACTATGAGGGTATATTTTATCTGTCTTGTTGGAGATTAAGGTGCTACATCAAGATAAAGGTGACTGAAATGGGATTTGATTTGGCTGCTGTAGTGTGGCCACAAACTTTTGCTTGGAAATGAAGGAATGAGAAATTGGTTGTGATCTGATATAGGTGCACTTTATACAAATAATAAACCATCCTTTTTTCATTGAGGTTAGTCTATAGATGTGAAATCAAATCAATGAATAACACATTTAAGCTAGATGTGATTGTTTATATTATTATGATAGAATACTGTTATGTTATATTGTAAATTAATCACTTTAAAATTAATATCAATATAACCACTTCTCTTGTACTGGTTAGAGACTTGAGAGTATTAATAAGATTAGTATTTTCTTTACTTTTTTTTAATATTCCTCAAGGCCAATTGTTTCAAGAAAAAGGTTACAAGGAATTCAACTTAAAAAACAATATGTGTATGTATTACTTGAAAATGGTGTTGTGCAACTGAAGATAACAAATATAATGTTTAGCACAAACTGAAATTTCTTTTGTCATCATGTAAGATTTCTTCTATGGCATGAATCTCATCACTAACTTTCCCAGACTAAAATCATGATAAAAAAAAAAGTGTAAACTCTTATCTTTATCTATTAAGTTTGATTCAAGCATATCTCACCCCAATGACTAAAATCTCAGCATTCTGTAGTGATTTATCAAATGTATTAGGAAATGAAAAACATGTTTTTAATGGAATCTGATCCTGTAGTATTTTCTATTCGATATTAACTTGATGATCGCACATTATTTGGAATAGAAAGAACATTTTCTAAAATCACCCATTTGATGCAGCGATACGATCTAAACCGTCCGATCAACTTACTAACCTGCTTGATCTTGATGTAAGGTCTAAATTGGTGACTTGATATATGAAAATAATTCAAATCAATAGTTTGAAAATTTCATCAAATAATTTGCTAGGAAGGAAAAATATACAATATCTTATCACTAAAATTGAATTAACTACTACAACTACTTTCTTACATTTTCCTCATCTGATATATAATACATGTAACTACATGCTTTTATTTAATTGAATGAAAGAAAGAAGAAAAAAGACTTGACCCTGTAAGGCAATACAAATGGCCTATTGAATGAACCTAACCCTTGAAAGATTCCCATAACTACCTTGGAGATTTGGTGGTAAGACATTTCCCACATGAGACAAGGTTCAGCAATGCATGTGTTTTTCGGGTTCGGATTTTCAAGCGCGACAGCTGCCAATGCAATTAAACACATAAATATTGTCTTCATAGTATATAATAATAATGCAACAAAAACTCCAACATCATGTTTACCATAAATAATTTTGGAGAAGGTTATGTTTAAGGATGAACGTTAGGAAAATATAATGAGAACAGAATGAACACAATGAGATGCCTTCAATGCATGAATGCTTTTATGAAGCTAAGAAAATCAAGACTTTGGATTAGCTAGAGCTTTTTGAATATTAGAAATAGATCACCAACTCTATCCAAATGAAATTAGATTAGGAAGGACGCCCCTTTCTCGTTGATTTTGTGATCTAGCACAAGATATTTAGATTGAATCAAGCCTAATATAGAACTGGCTCAATGTGGCGTAATATTAATATTGTACATTCAATTTTATGGCTCATGAATATTACAATATTAATAAAACAATCTATGACTTATTGTTCAAAACTTATTGGAAAAGGGAAACCAGTTCATTAACTAATTGGAAACATAATTATCAAACTATTTATGCTTATAGACAACCAAATTTAGAATCATAAGAAAACAAATCACCTTCCTACGAGTCGCTCTAGATGCTTTCCAGCATAACAAGCTCCTTGATCTTGGCTCCAATCTCCTACAGAATAAATAATTTTAGAATCAATTAGCAGTTCTATCACATTTACATGTTTTATTCCATCATATAAAACCTGATAAATTGTTAAAATTTCAACTCAACTACCAAATATGCCACATTTCCTCTTAAAACAATCTATAGTAAATGTCGAAATAAAGGAGGATGGAACAGCAACATACAGATTCTCTTGTTCAAGCTTTTCTGCAATGGAAACTGCTTTGCGTTTTGACCACCCACTTCGCTGACCTTCTGCCTGCTGGATTACATGAGCGAGAGATACCTTACTTTTCACAAGACTTCGACTTTGACTTTGCTCACTAAGCTTTCTTCGGACTAAATGTGACTTAACGATCGGTACTTTTTGGGAAGCTAACACTTGCCCCATACTTGTACCATCTTGATTTTTATATGTTGCGTGACCATCAACCTGTTGCTCATTATTCTTGTGCTCCATATGGGAAGCTTCTTCTTCTACAATTTCACTCCTTCTCTTTTCAGTGCCAACATCATTTAAGTCTCTAACTTGAGATGAACCGTCATTGATAGAAGGCAATACAAGAGGAAGTTGAACAGGAGAGCCTGCATCTTTATTTGCCTCGCATCTAATTTCTATGGTTACGGAAGACCCAAGAACAGATTCAAATGCTTGTAAGATGTGACCAGTAAATTTCTCAGCAGTAGATTTGGAAAGTTGAGAGTTAAACATTAGCTGCACTGTTGGAGCTGCACAAGAGGATCACACTACGATTAGAATTTAACTAAATCACTAGAAAAATTATTAATTGCATTGTTAAATAAAAATAGTAAAGATATGATGATGTTCACCTGCCCCAAAACTAATGAAGATCAGCTTGCCTGCTTTATACAAAAACTCTTTGAGACCGGGATAGTGAATCCTCTCTAGCACCTCTAACCATATCTCTTCGATTTCTTTGCGGTTTCTATCCAAAGTCTGCCTTTCATTGATCCTAGTCTTATCGGTGGAATGTGAATAAGTATGTTGAGGAGCATAACCAGACACACTATGCCTTCTATCTGCTGAACTTCCAGCATTAGAACTTTCCATTCTAGCATCCATTGACATTCGCCTTGTTCTGTTAAGAATTTCTACAGGATTACCAGTGTTTCTAGTAGCTTCTTTCACGTTTCCATTATTTAGAGTAAATGGACTATGGTTGAAACTATTATCAGATGAAGTTGGCAACCCATATTGCTGGTCAGGAGCAAGTTGAAGCAATGCAGCTGTCAGCCATGTTAGCTTGTCATTGGACATCCTTAACTGCTTCTCCGCCTCAGATAAAGTTTTCAAAGCCTGGCGAAGCTTTTCCATGTCTTCTTTGGACACTGAGAAAGAAATCATTATCATCAATTAATGAAAGATGTATTCATCAATATGAAACCAAATTAAGGCTCTCCAGTCTCCGCGCCGACAGAAATATAGAGCCATATAAGGCTAAACAACATCTATCAGAAAATCCACACACACACATAACTGCCAAATCATTAAAAAAAAAGTTTGACTTTAATCATAACTACTTCGAAACTCACACATATGAATGTTTGTGACTTATTAACAGTGAAAAACTTTTTACATTAACAGTGTGTCAAAATTAAACTTACATATATGTACGTTTTGTACATGCATATGTATGTACGTTCATACAAACATATTTATGTTTGTATTTATGAGTGTGTTCATACATGTGTATATAAAAAATACTTACCAGAAAATCCATATATATGTAAGTACATACATAAATACATATGTAAGTACGTATGCATGCACTATGCATATGTTTAAAGGATGTTGAGTATTTGAAATGGTGCAGCGGTAAATTTTTGTAGTTACTTTTGATCAGTGTCGCCTCAGTTCGCAAATAGTAATTGATAAATTAGTAAACTATCTATAAAAAAAATAAGAGTTTTTACTGACGTGGTTGTCTCCGGAAGAACTTCCGTCTGCACCTTTCTTTAGCAAAATCATAGGTCCCAGCAAGTATATCAGTAATTACTGTAGCAAGCTGTGACATCAATGCTAATGGCTCAACACCTGCTTCCATTATCACTCTCAAATTCTTCACAGTGTTTACTGTGTCCGCAGATAATGCTAAATCAAGCAGATCTACCAACTTCTCATCAGAGATAAGCCCTACCTGAAGAAAGAATTTAGCAATATTAACAGCAATTTAGAGCAGAATCTAGTGAATGAAGTATCAAAAAAAGAAATGGACTATAAATAAATGACTTACCAGCTCTTGAACAAGAGGAACGGAAATTCTCTGCCCAAGCAAACTAAGTTGTTCAAGTGTCATCTCAGCATCTCTCAATGATCCGTCGGACCTTGATGCAATGAGTTTCAAGGCATCCTTATCAATATCTAGCCCTTCTTTGGTTGCAATCCCGTGCAGTGTAAATACGATATCTGAATCCTTAAGCTTTGGGAAAAAGAATTTTTGACACCTGGATATTATTATATGAGGCAAGACATCAAGACTAGTACTGACAAGGATAAAAACCACACGTCTAGGTGCTCGATCAATGACCTTTGATATAGCGTTCCAACAATCTGCTGACAAAGTATCACAATCATCGAAAATAAACACTCGGTATTGTGACGGAAGCTGAGAAACAATCATATTGTCAAGTAGATCCATGACGTTCTCAAAGTCAAAATTACTGACTGGACCAACTTCCCTTATATTCCTACTCTTTCCCATATCATGTGCTATGCAATAATTGCAAAAACCACAGGGTTTTGGGTGTTCTGACGAACTACAATTCAATGCTCTGGCAAATATGCGAGCACAGGAAGTTTTCCCGGTGCCATGGGGACCGTAAAACACATACAGCAATCCAACTTTCCGTCTCGACACTGCATTCGAAAGAGCTTGCGCCACTAAATTCTGTCCAACCATATCTCTGAAGGTTCGTGGAACATACTTTTGAGTTAAACTTTGGTGTCTACTATGATGATTCCGTCTCAACTTATTATGCTGGCTACCAGATCTAGCTTCAGAAGCAAGATCAGAATCAATATCTTGCTTGAATAAATTATCACCGTAAATACCTAGTTCACCGGAATAACCACGGCCCCAACAAGCATTTTCAGTGCTTCCATGAGATCCAGATGCGTCAACAAGTAAAGGCAGTGCTTCTGCTTCAGAGTTAGTACATGAGCAAGAGTCGTCAGCTGCTACAGGCATCACAGAAATATTTCTTCCATTGGAAGTTAACGATGTCCCTTTCTTTAACCTTGAGTCAGATAAACCACAAGACAAACTTCTTCCAGCAATATCAAGGAATGTTTTGCCTCTATGATGAATTCTGGACCAATTCCAAGGCATGCCACACCCGTTTTTCGGAGCCCTGGTAACATTATCATCTGCATAATTATCCACCTCCTCCGAGTGATATTTCTGGTGAGCTGAACCCTCAGGTAATGAATTGGAAGCCACAGACAATTCATTCTCAGCTCCAATATCTCTTGACATCGTAGCAACCCGAGCTCTTCTTGTGCTTCGGAATTTACGCCTTTTTATCCTATTCATTCCATTTGCATGACCGCGCACGCTAGCTTGTTGTGCCTGCTCAATAATTTTTTCCTGTCTTGGAAACCTTGCCCGAAAATGAATGTTTGACGACGCTAGATCATCACTGTCCAAAGGAACATCATTCAGCTGTTCAGAAAGAGTCTTAGCTTCAACCTCTTGAACATTCTTTCCCCTCTGCCTACTCTTTCTCTCTATAGATTGAGAAAGCCTCGAAACTACATCTTCAGCCAAACTTTTTCCAGCCTCATGAAGAAGTTGTTCTTGACTAGTAACTTCCAAATAATCAGGCCTATTACTCTTCCTGCCAGATTCTTCTCTCCCAACTCTCCTCCCATTCCCAATTCCACTCCTGCTACTTCGTTCACTAGTTGCCGCAGGTACCGCATCATTACCCCTACTAGCCTCACCTGGAGCAACCCTTGATGTACCTTTACTCACCAACGGTGGTGAGTTTCCAATTTTAGACAATCTCCGACCTTCCTTCCTACTGTCATTACCTACAGACCTTCTTCCCCCTTGACTCATGCCATCATTATCGGCTCTTTTGAAAAGCAAGTCAACTACAGAAGGAGAGTGCCATGATGGAGGACTTGCAGAAGGATCACGAAGAGAACGCGATCTTTGAAGCGCAACAAGGTCTCTCATAATAGACCTATCAGCAATTATTGGACTGTTTTTATGCATATGGTTCTTCAAGTGAATACAATTTGTTAAATGGATGTGGTTTCTTATATGATCACTAATATCACCATTTGCATCTTTGAGTACCCTATTCCGAATAGCCCTAGTCATGATCAGAACATCACCAACCCTACTGACACCACAATATCTTCTAAATTAATGAAACAAATCAGAAAATATCTCATTTTTGCCTTTAACTGTGCCAATATTTCATAATTGTGGCAACAAAAATTTAAAACAAAAACAAATACAAACAAAAAATGCTTAATCTAGAACACTCATTAATTACTCATCAGAAACGCCAAAACAAGGGTTAGAATTAAAACTCACCAAAAAAGAAAACAGCGACTCTCATGTTCAATTACTCCATAAAAAACCAGTTAGATTCCGGGATGAAACAATTTTTTGTCAGATTTTACTTAGCTAGCCCAACTCTGGATTACTAACACTAAGAGAGAATCACCACACTAAGATTTAGCCCAATAATAAAACACCCTTTATGATGAATCATCAATATTCACCAAAAATTTCCAAAAAAACACTTCCCAAAACTTCAACAAACCCATTGAAAACTCCAAAAAAACTAACTTTATGAACCAAACCAGAGTGTCACTGCTTCTGCTACCACTTCCAGCAAGCACGACACAATTTTGATGCTACAAAAGCAAAGAGAAGAGAAAAAGAGAAGACCCCATTATCTCAAAGCTGAAAATGAGAAAGAGTGTTAATGAAGAACATGAAGTAGCAACATTTCCAAAAGGGTACAAAAAAAGTGAGAAAAGAGGGAAAAAAACAGTTGAATCACCTGAAACATGAAAAGAAAAGGTGACACCGTTTGTTTGTAGTAGTAATTAAGGAACCAGATCTCTAAAGAACAAGGTTCACATGCAGTTCACGAGGAGTTTGTTGTTTAGGAAAGAAAATGATAGTTGTAGTTCAAAAAACCATGGCTTTTTCTTAGAGAGAGAAAGAAAAAACAGACGTTAGAGAGAGAGAGAGAGAGTGAGACAGTGAGAGAGGGTGGTGAGGTTATGGGGGTTGTAAGATCCGTTGTTGTTTTGAGACACAATTCTGGGACAGAGGACACACACTGCCAATAAAGCGGTGTGTCCATATGCTAGTAGCATGCATATAGTTAAAACATAGCATATTATATATTTTGAATTAATATTTTATTTCCTTTTCTATATAAATCTTTGAATTGACTGAATATACCTCATCAATCATGTTTATTATTTACCTAGTACTGTTTGACCAAGTGGTAATTTTTTTTATTTTACATATATATTGATCTAAGTTGTAAGAAGAAAAACCGAACCGAGTAGAGTTTAGTTGGATATGCAAACACTTTGATGTTCAAGTCATTAAACAAGAAATGAGTGCGAAGTTTTGAAATATAGAGTGGGTACATTGCATTGTCGTTGGAGGGAGGTATTTACTCAGCGTCAATGAGGAGTCGTTTCAGAGTAAAGAAAGGATCGTTATAGACAATGCCTTTCGTTGATCAAATTCAACGGTTGTTGGAGGACATTGATGTCGAGGCGTTACAAATTTGCAAGACTCTCATATCAAGTGGATCAGTTTTTGGGTTGTGTATACTTTAAAAGTTGGTCCTAAGGGACTGAACCTTGAATCGATCTAAAACATACATTAAAGAAATATCACAAAAATCAATGAGATTGAATTTAGCATAACTTCTTAATATCATGTAACATCGTAAACTAATGTTTGAATTTCTATTTGAATTTTTTTTTTGAAAATGATAAGAATATTATTAATTCAAAATATCATGAAGGTACATAGAAGTAATAGCTAAGGGCACCTCTTCCATCCAAATCATATTTGGGTCGGAATGGGCTAATTGGGCCAAGTGGTGAGCCACTTTGTTACCGGTCCTAGGGATAAAAGAAAACAGATATTTGTCAAACGCTAATTTGGTCTTAAGGATTTCCTGGACCATTAAACCTGGATAAAATCTATCCTGAATCAAACCCTCCTTAACCATACGAATGAGACGCTCGTTGTCTCCTTCAAACATCACTGACCGAAAACCACACTCAGCAGTGAATTTCATCGTCGTCAACATCGCAAACGCTTCAGCTTCCAGAGCGTGATCGTGACCATGGACAAGCCAAGTTCCAGCAGCCATAACCAATCCTTCATTGTCTCTTATAATACCGCCCAAACCCCAAGCTCCGTTGATTTGAAGGTTAGCATCAGAGTTGATTTTGACCATGCCTGCATCGGGTTTAACCCATTTAGTGGCGCGGTGGGCTGAATGAAGGGGTGTAGATCGGGATGCTGCTGCAGCTTGAGGAAGAGAATCAACCAGGGTTGCTCTTTTGTACTCAGCTACACAATTGTAGACTCTCTGGATGATAGTGTCTTCAGGTAACATAATATCTTCAAAAATACTTAGATTACGTGCATGCCATAAATTGTAGATGATTGATGCTGTTTGGATGATACTTTGTTACTATATTAGTATTTGAAATTTTTAGAATTAGATTAACATAAATATAAAGTAAATGATGTTGACCTAAGAGTAATACATAAAATTAAAATATGAAAATAATATTTTATTTTGGACACATTCATTTTATTATTCATTTGAAGAAACATTAATAATTGGGTGTTTTGTAGATTCTGAATTGGGAGGGGGGGCCAATAAACCCGTCCCGTTGAAATTCTATTTGTTGTTTGTTTTGTAGTTGTACTTTTTTTTCTCATGCTTTTATAAGTTAGAGTAGACTTGATTTCAATTTGGAATTGCTTGAGTATTTTATAGCACAAAGCCTTGATGCCGCTTGAAAAAGTTCAAATATTTTGATCAAATTTTTAATTGACTAACAAATATGTGATCAATTAAAATCATGACATCACATCAAAATGTTCCCATGATATTATACATACCTTCCATATTGCCCTATGAATGATATAATTTAGAATTAGAAAAAGGAAATCTTATGTCACGGTCTTTCCACGTATATACGCATTATGTGTGCATCATACTCATTTTGATTATGAAGGTATGGGAGAACAAATTTTTAGCAAAAAAAAGTTTCAGTAAAACAAAGGATAGGAAAAAGTTTCTTGTTAAAAAAGGAAACAATTTTTTTGACGTGATTTTTCTAATTTAAAAGTTTGCACAAAAATTAAAGAAAACTAAGTACATACTTACGGTACATTACATTGTAAGCGATATCAAGACAAAAAATATTCAAAAAAAATACTTAATCTTATTTTTCTAAATAAGCGCGATATCAAGTCATTTCAATTGAATGTAACAAAAAAAAGTTATTTCATTAGAATTTGTCCTTGTGAAGATGAAAATCATTTCATTTGAAACAAACGACAGTGTCAATACGTCATCGTGAATTTAACTCATTTGGTGTGGACAATGTATAATATATGCAGGGTTCAAACTCCGACCACCACCTAAAAACCGATGGTGCCAATTCACATAAGAATATTAATAAATATGTGGAAGTTAGTTATACTAGTGGTCACCTTAGTTAAAGCGGATAAACTCATAGTATTTATCTAATAGGTTGGCTAATATATAGTATATAACTGATAAGTTAGTTAATACATTAAAATGAATAAATTAGATGATTGAATTTATAGTATTTGTTAAAAAATTAGTGATTATACTAGTTTATAGATATGAAATGACGTAAAAAAATGTTAACATTTCAATTCTCAAAGAAAGAGGGTCATGATAATTCGAAGTTCGATTTTGAGATAAGTATAATCTGCTCAAAAAGTTTTCCACCAAATTTCGAACTCAAGTTCGTTCAAACGATTCATCTTTTAGTGAAGTTCATCAATCACTTGAGTCTAATTGTTTGGTTTCATTTTTTTAATCAAATAACATGAAAAAAAATTGAAAGAAAAATGATAAATGATAACTTATAAGCTATTTGAATTAGTTTGATCAAATTTTTACTAAGTTAATAAAAAGATGTTATGAACTCGTAAGAAAATGATGATTATTAAAAGAATCTTTTTATTCATACAAATTTACAAACAATAAACTACTCCCACCGGTCTCAAATATAAAAAAAGATTCTTTTTTTAGGTTCATTGAATAATTAATGTATTTGTTTTACAATGTAGATCAGATACATTAACTACTCAATAAACTTTAAAAACGAATTTTTTCTTATATTTGAGACCGGAGGGAGTATATGCTTAAAATTGTGTTATTTTGTTCTTCTCCATCATATAATTAATAAAAGGTCTTGTTAACGAGTGTCCTCGAATCACTCTTTAAGCATTCTAATTCAAGAAATTATCCATAAAAAAGTCAATTGTTTCAATTTTCCATACATTAAATGCAATAATTCTCATGGCAATTTACTATTTAAAGGTCTCAAAGAGTGTCCCGGAAGCGGGAAATACTTGGGTGTCATAGGTTCATTTTATATGAGAGAGAATAATTAATGAATGATTAAAATAAATTATTTAGATGAGAGAGAATGAGTTGTTAAGAGAGAGATAGACACAAAGATACAATGACACCAAAAGTCAATGACACCCAAATGCTATCCTTCAACCTCCCGAAACACTCGTTAACATTTTTGGATAGATCATCCACCATGAATTTCTTTCTCTAGAACGTGACCATAAAGCGTGATTATGCATCTGGACCAAAAGTAAGTAATGTATTAAAAGTTTAGTATTCATTTTCAATGGCCCTAGTTGATGTCTATACTTCCTAGAACTACCGCCTACCAAAATAATGTGGAAAGAGAGATCCAACATAAACAAAATATGGCATACCCTAAAAGACAGTTGTTTTTATCTATTTGGCCAATTTCCATGGAATTATTGGTAGGTGGCACTGGCTACTCAACTTTGCAGGTTTGCATTAATGTCACACTTTGATCTCTACCTGTGACGAAATTACAAAGGTAGCTGCATTTTTGTTTGTAATATCAATGTTTTGAATTCCGTTCATTTTCGATAGTATCTCCTTGTTGTACCGTTATATGCATCGGATGCTTTTTCTGCACATGTCATTTTGTCCCATTTCAACTCTCTATAAATAATGCAGTAGTATATAAATGTAAATATATACATGGAATCATATGGATATACATTTTTTATTTTGCAGTTTACCGTACCCCACCCCACAAGTTTTCACAATTAGATCAGTTAATATATTAAAGTGAAATACACAGTATAGTATTAATTTTGTATTGACTTTCACTTTGTACCAACCCATTAACTTGTTCACGAGTTTTCGAAATAGAAAAATAAGAGAAATGATCTTTGAACATTTAAAATGAACAATGAACAATGTATCGGGACGATGATGAGTGGTGGTTCACAATTTACAAAGTTTGGAGAAAACATTAAAGTAGAAATTTATCTTGAACCTTTATGGTTAACTAGGGCGACATTATAAATAGTCGTAGAATGCTAGAGTGCATATATTAGAGAAGATGTGATATACTAAAGGGACCAACACATTGAAGAACTCAGTTAAACCATTCAATAGTTGTCATATGTCAAAGTTGTGTGAAATGAATTTTTGACTTGTGCTCATATTTGTAGGTAGAGTGATTACCTTTTTTTTCCTTTTGTTGATATTATTTGCAGACGATGAAGACAATTGCAATTTTTGTATGGATTGATGAAGTTGAAGCGCTAGGATTTTGTAAGAATGATAAAACCTAATAAGTCTTGCGGATGATGAAGTCTTGATAAATAATTAAAAAGGACAATTTGATCTCTCAAAATAATTAAAAATAAACAATTTTTTCTGCATTCAATAGCTCATTTATGTTCTTTTCTCCTTTTACATTCAAAAGATCAGTTTTTTTTTGTTGGTTCTAAAATGAACATTAAAGAAAGAATTATTTACCAATTTTTTCTTTTGTTGGGATCAATTTCTCCATTTTTAATTATTGTCAAAAATATATTGTTTTTTTTAAATAATATCATTATAATTAAAATCAATTTTCTAATAGTTGATCATGTAGAGACTAAATTGTTCCGATTTATTTTTTATAAGGACTAAATTGCTTTTATTTATTCACAAACCTAATTGAATCTTCAACTTTTCTTCAAAAATTAAAATGAGTCCTCGGTCAAACATTAAAAAACATTTTTAGAAAAATGTAGTAATACTTTCATTTTCCCAAAATATTAGACCAAGTGATCGACCAATGAAACATATAAATGACAAAATTAAGTGATTTTTATAAAGTTGATCATTCTTCTTGTGATCTAGGATAGGTTCTGAAGTTTTTGGTAGTTAACGGTCCATTAAAGAGTATCTCAATGGCCAAGAGACACACACATCCATTGCTTGTCATTCAAGGGACTAATCACGGTTGTTGCTGATTTTTAAGAATCAGCATGAATGATTCTGGTTGTCATTATGCTAACAAACAAAGAGAGTTAGTGAATCAAGTATTATTGATTATAGTTCTAAGCTTACTGCAATAATCTGTGTTGGAATTTTTTGGGCTAAATTGAGTGGCTCTATTTGTTTTTGTTGTATAAAGGGGTACATGTATGATGTATTGTAGTATATAATTAGACTCTATATACACTTATATAGTTTTGTCAGGGTCTTTATTTGATATTTATTTTCTATAGATTTTTATTGAAGAAATTGTTTGACACCAAACATAAACACCGATTAGAATTCAAATTTTGATTCGTTACGATGTGAGTCTATTCAACTCAATTAAGTTATTTGTTATTTTTTATTTTTTTTGAGTTAACTTATTTGTTATGAAAAGTTATTAAAACCAACAGACATTTCCATGCACTCAAATGCTCATTAGTCAATTTTCAAGAAATACATTTGGATTACTCGTCTCTATTCCAAAAGTTTCATGTGGATTACACAGAAATGCCTTTGATGTACAATCACAGTACTAATTGTTTGTGTCCTACAACTTGCAACAATTAGGCAAGAATCACACTCCTTAAAGATAAGCAAAACACTCCCCGACAGGAAATCAATAAACCGGTAGTACAACTTTTTCATTGTTGTTTTTCTCTCTTTATGATTTGTACTAAGTGATTTATCCACTTTGTGTCGGATTATAAATTATTTTGTTCATTTCACATAAATTAAGAGATTTAATTAATTTTGTATTGAAAAGATAAATTATGAGTTATTTTACAATAGCTAAACCAATTATCAAAATCGGACCCGGACATATTGAAAAATGAATGTTAAAGTGAGTGTCCTAATTTCTCAAACTATTTGTGATTCTTCAGTTATTTGGAGATAGAGAAAAAAAGTTTTAAGGTGAAAAACTTGTTCTCCATCTCACATTCTATATTATCATCCTAAACATCTTGTCGCTACAATATTATTGAAACTCTCTTTAAAATTTTGTCAAAATCTTTGAACTAATGATATAAATGAAAAAATTGTGTATTACATATTTATAGCAATAGCCAAACCAATTAATTTTTGTCAGATGAATGTAATTATTTACAATTTTCAGAACAAAGGGGACAAATCAAAATCACTTAGGACTTTTTCATTTATGGATTAATTTTTAACATAGGTCTGATATGTGCGCCCAAATGGAAGGTAGTAGTACGATGACTTATGAGAGATTTTAAATGCTCCAATTTTCTATGCATGAAGAAATGGACTTGACTGAGTTTTGATCTAAACATGGTTCTCTTTGGACACTCAAATTGTTGCAACTGATATGTGTTCTGTTATATGGACCACATATTCCTGAAGTTTTTTCTTATACAATCCACATGACTTTCAATAAATACTGCTTGCTCTATTACTATACAATGTTTAGAGACAATAAAGGTTTACTAAGAGTTCAGAATATTGTCTTCAAGTACTGTTCCTTTCTAATTAATCTTTTGCTAAAAAAGGAGAATGTTGCATTATATTAGACTGATCATTATCGGTGGTCCAATGGAAAGTGGCATTGCAGTTAGTAAAATCACTCTACAAGGAAAAATAATGACATGAGATAGTGGAAATTTAAGAAAAAGGACAAAGTTACCGTTACCAATGAAATTACACTAGTAGTTTGTGTGGAAGTTGTAACCAAACACGCATATGGTGACATGTGTATATGAGAATATGGATCATCATAATCAAATGAGGGCATCGTTACAATTCAGTTGTCTTATAGTTCAATTTGATTCATTTTTAAGATAACATGGACCATGATAATCAAATTTGGATACTCTAAATACATTCGATGTTACACAAAATTAATTAAGATTAATTAAGAGAAATGTAAACATGTGATTTTTGGTGTTAACCATGCAAATTTGGTCTTTCAAAAAGAAAGAGAAAAAACATGTAAGTTTGGATAAGAGGACATAGACCATGATAATCAAATTCGGATACTTCAAATACATTTGATATTACACAAAATTTAAATTTTTGCTCTTCCCCCTGCACATTTCGCTCCCACCCTGTAGCTTTGCCGAAAATGCCGCTGGTTAGTTAACTAACGTATAAGTTAGTTAACTAACGCTGCGTGACTTAACTCACACTAAAAAAGAATGGTTTTTCACAGAGATTGGTCTCTTCTTCTTTTTCTCTTTTTTTTTACATCTTCTTCTTCTTCTGCTGCTTTATGTCTTCTTCTTTCTTTGGGTTGAATCTATAATACAAACAAACATAAATAACATGCAAACAATTTCCAACCAATTTCTTAACGTGATGCAAACAATTTCCAACCGTGCTGCAAACAATTTCCAACCGCATATATAACATCATAACAATTACAAAATTATCAATCATAAACAAAAATACAGTTTATATCAATAACAATAACCAAAATAAATACAGATATAAATCCCCAAATTCATGATAAGGTTCATGCAAAATACGCGGTATCGATGAACAATTAAATCAAACCATCGATGTACAATCATCACGAATTTAAATCAACCAAATATAGGTAATTGATATTTGGAGAATTGGGATTATTAAGCACATATTGTAGAAGAAGAAGACCTAAAGAAAGAAGAAGAAGAAGAAGAAGACAAGGAAAATGGTAGTATAAAAGGTCTTTTGAGCATCACGTTAAGTCATCCATGGTTTCTCAAGTTGCTGTTTTTTTTAGCGTGACTTAAGTTACGCAGGAATATAAGGTGCGTGAGTTAAGTCACGTATCGTGACTTAACTCACGCATGGGTATAATTGTCCAATCAGCTGGGCGCGAGCGAAAAGTGAAGGGGAAAGAACAAAATTCCAAAATTTATTAAAAGAAATGTAAACATGTGATATTTCAGTGTGAAAAACGTAAACATGTGACATTAATATACAAGTTAAAAAACCTTCAGATAGAAATTTTGTTTTAAAAATCAAGCATTCAGTTTTTCTAAAGCATAAAAATTGTTTTTCAAAATACATAGTCTCTGTTGTGTCAAAAAAAAATACATAATCTCTGCTTTGAATTTTTTAGGCTTAAATGTGTTTTTGGTCCCTTAAGCATTTGTTTGGTGTCGCTTTGGTCCCTTAACTAAAAAAAAGATTGTTTGAGTACTTTAATTTAATTTTTGTTACACTTTTTGGTCCCTTCCGTTAGGGTTGTGAAAAAACTGTTAAGGGGTTAACCCCAAATGTCTCAAGTGGCCTAACATTATACGTAGTCCACCAAAGACCTCAGTAATATTTTTAATCTCAACCGTTTGATATTTTTTATGGAAAAACAACCATTAGATCATGCATGTCTACGGGATCTAACTATGTACCACCAACACTTAATTTGTTTTTTAGTTTTCTTCATCTCCTTCCTTCATTTTCTTCTTCATATTCATCATCACATGTATACATTCATAACAAAACTAAAAAAAAAAAAACCAGAAAATAAATTAAAAACAACCAAAAAATCATAATCATAATAACAATTCTTTTCACTCAAAGCACAAATTTTTAAATCCCAGCAACCAAAATCTCCAAACCCACAAAATCATAATCATCATCATTTTTACATCATCATCTTAAAAATTCATACTGCCCTACCACATAAACCCCATTTTCGAGCTTGTTAATCCTCTCTCCTCCATCAATTTTCTTCTTTCTCATCATGATCAAAAGGTTGTTGTTGTTTCCTCTCTCCTCCATTTTCAAGCTTGCCAATTCTCTTTGCTCCGTCAATTTTCTTCTTTCTAAGCAAGATCAAAAGATTGAGGGATATACTTTCTGCATTTGTTTCTCTATTATATGTCTGGATCTGTTTAATGGATATGGGTTGCTCGAAATTGCAGATCCGAATGAAGGAGGGAGTAGGTGAATTGTTGCTTATGAAATTTTGGTGGATCTGTTTATTGTTGCAGATTTGAAATTTCAGATCTGAAATTTTGGTGATTTTTGTTGTTTATGATGTTGTTGTTGAATTTTTAGATTTTTTTTATGGGTTTTTGATGAAGCTTGATGATTTTCTAGTTTTTTTTTCTTCTGAGTTGTTCATGTTGTGTTCTTCAAATTTTCTTTGAACGTTAACGTTCTGTTCTTCATATTTTCCAGAAAGGAGATGAAAGATTGTATGGAGAAGATGAAGGAAATAAATAAGTTTTCAACTAATGCGAAAACAACATGTGTACCACAATTAACGTTTTTTGAATTTATTTAACAGAAGGGACCAAAACAAGTAGAGGTAAAGATAAAGTACTCAAATGGTCTTTTTTTAGTTAAGGGACCAAAGTGAAACCAAATAGTAATACTTAAGGGACTAAAAGCACATTTAAGCCAATTTTTTAACATGTACTCCCTCCGGTCTCAAATGTAAGCAAATTTTCACTTTTTAGGTTCATTCAATAAATAATGTATGTGGTCCATATTATAGACGGCGTGCATCATTTATTGAATGAACCTAAAAAGTAAAAAGTTGTTTACATTTAAGACCGGAGGGAGAACTTGTAGCATCACCCAAATATTAATTCTCATGCAACAAGATGAAATCATTACCCATTTATCATAACAAATCTCAATTTGACTAACGGTTTTAACTTTATAAAAACGTCTATGTCACCAAATCTTCTTACTAACCCATTGAATGATTGAAAGGATTTCCTTTTACAAAGAAAATTTCAATGGATTACTAAACAATTACATGAAGTGAACTGTTTGATTAAACAATTAAACCCCACATCATATAATATAATTCAAACTTTTCCTTTTTATCAAAATAAAAAATTACTACACTTTTCATATTGTAGAAACGACAAAAGATAATTAGCACGCCTTATATTTATAACTACTAAAATGAAAACTTTATAAGAAGGGGACTAATCATATAAAGATGCTATAAGTAGGAGACAATAAGTTGATAAAATTAAGGCCACATCCAAATCCAATCCATGTGTGACCACTGACCATAATTCATCATCTTGCATATTACAGTAGATTTTATAGAAACAAACATAAAAGGTCCAGATGACATTGGTGCACCACGTGTGGTATGATTAAGGCCTATAGAAACAAACACATGAGGTCTAATTCTAAACCAGCTTCTCGTATTTCAGTTAATTAACATTGTCGTATGCTACACATACATAATTAACAACATGAAAAAAGAAAAGTAATTCTCAATGCAGCCAATTGACTAGTCTAATTGATGATTAACTACTAGTAACCTTTTTCTTTCAAGGGAATACGAGGGTGCCTAATTATTATTTAAATGGATGGTGGAGTGAATCATTTTGACTCATTGGGAAATTCCCTTCGTGTCTAGTTCCTGAGAAACACATTAATAGTATATTAAAAAAAGTTTTTTGATTGATGGATTCTCAAAATTCTAGTACTTGAGAAAAGCAGCTCATTGAACTTGGTTTAAATAGTAGGATAGGATTAAGGGAGTTGCTTGCTAGCACTCAAAAATGTCATGCACCTCTTCCACCTTTGCGGCGGAGAGTTGGGAAGGGTTAATTGAATTGGAATCTAAACCTACTAGTACTAGGGAGGCTACTAGTAGAACATGCTACCATAAAATACACTAAAATTACTTTTTCTTTGTGCTTTATAAATAAAAATGTTCTTATTAGTACAAAAAGTCACATATAAGAAATTGACAAATAAAACTACATTAGTACTTGAAAATATGAACAAAATTTAACAATGACTAAGTATAAAAACCTACAAGTTCAGAGATCATTTTATTATAATGTTAGCGAGAGTGCTTATCAGTATCAGTTTGAAAATATAAAGAAAAAATATATATTTTGTTTTCTCTCATGTTTTTGTCAAACCAACACTTATTGTTCGAGAAAACTCTGACATACAAACTAAATGACACACAAAGATTTACATGGTGTGACACCTCACGTTTACATAAACCTCTCAACCTAGTTTATTAACCAACCCAAATGTTATTACAAGCATTTGCGACCCAACTCAATAATTCTTATATGGACACAGTTTTGGTCACACTCAAAAAAAGAGAAAATTAAAAAAATTTAATAATGAGTGTTTCTTAAATAATTATGTGATATTCATTTTTATGAATGTGTGTGTAATCAGATCATGTATCTAAATCTTCAAGTCCACACGTATCACCATACAGGCATACACTACTCTTAATCGAGTTTTTTTTTTTTGACAAGATAGTCAAGAGGAAGAATGTTAATAGCCAAGTTTAAATATCAGACTATCATCCACACCATGTCTCTCTAGGACAAGATTAGGGATGCCTAAACTCTGTCTAAAATATGATATATTTTTATTGTTCAAATAACAACTTTCTGTATGAAAATATGGGGTGTTATTAACAATAGACTTTTTGTCCTGCCTCAGTATTGGGCCAAGTTAACCCAGTTACGTTTTTTCTATGTTATTGGAAAAAAAATGATTTCATTTCATATTAATTGCAGAATAAAACAAAAAAACAACATTCATAAAAACAAATCGCCCACCGTGGGGCTCGAACCCACGACCACAAGGTTAAGAGCCTTGCGCTCTACCAACTGAGCTAGACGGGCTTGTTGATAGAGTTTGTATTCATAACTATAAATAGCCTATAAATTGTATTATTTTACATTTTGATACAAAAATTTAAAAGAGTGGCCCATGCAGGTTTCGAACCTGCGACCTTCGCGTTATTAGCACGACGCTCTAACCAACTGAGCTAATGGGCCATTTGTTAATTTTCAACGTTTTAACGTATTTATATCCATAAATGTTTCTTCTGCGAAAATTTGAGAATGATTTGATTAAATAATCTGACTGAACTCATGAACGTGTAAAAATAAAAGTGCCACTTATGAACCCAACAAAATAAGAATAAAAAACGGACATTTTATAAAAAATAAAATAAAGGGTAGAAATATATGATGAGTTCCAACTCCTATCAATTCATAAAATCACATAATGATGAAAAATAGTATAGGATCTCTCCTTCCATTTATTCTTAAATATATTGATATATACAAAGAGTACATTAACTTAGATAGATAATATATTTCAATGGCTTAACTCTAATGTGGTGCGTTATTGCCTCTATGACTTGGTCCCGAAGGTGGTACTTGTCTCTTTGCAAGAAGAAAAAGGGAAGTTTTGCCTGAATCTGATTTAGACATATTATCCACCATTAGCATTGTAGAAGCTTCTTTTCTATTAGTATTTCCTTTCTCCATTGCCTGAAAATTTGATCGACTTGCAGAAATTCCAAGTGCCAGCAACATTAGTAAGATTATGATACAACTAAGAGATGGAATTTTGGACCCCATAATGTAAAGATGGAAAAATATGAATATTATTGGTATCGTGAGGATATGTGCTATATATATGGAAGACTATGTAAATGTTTGTATACTTTCGGTTAGATTGACATTGAGATTTGAGAAATAACTTTGGCACCTCCCAAAAAAAATACTAGTATGTTTGAGTGAATAAGTTACAACTTGACAAATTTTCAAGCACGATGTTGTAGTTAAACAACCTTAATCAGGGGAGGAAATTAGTTCAATCCACGGCAATTTACCTTTTTATTGGTTTTAGCTTTGCGAATATGTTAAGTAAAGGATCAGCATGTGCCTTAAGCCCTTGACTATTTGGATTGTAATTATTAGAATAGGAAATATTTTTAGTCAATTTTTGTATTGAATGGCCTTTAATAATATGTTAAGTTACATTAAATAGGTTTTAATTTTGTGGAATCAATCTATTCAACACTTCTAAATATATACACATTATATATATGAAAGAGGCAAGACAATTATTATATTACTAAAGGCTATTCAATACAAAAGTTGACTAAAAATATTTCATATTCTAATAGTAATTGATGCAACCCATTGTAATTTGATTAACTTATAGTTTAGTCTTGCAGTTTTTTTTTTGTTGAGTTATTTACATGAACTTTGAAGCTATAATACTTTTTCTTGAATATAAATTGAGTAAACTTTTTCCTCATTACATTTATTTCTCTATAGTCTACATATGTTTGCTTTTCTTTTTGGTTTTGTAATGTTTTTGTTTAATGTCTTTAAATTTAGGATTTTGAAAAGTAAAGATGATTAAAATAATAATTTTATGTACGGTGTTGAACACGTGTTTCTATCTGAAAGAAAAGTGCATTGGAAATTTTTGAGTTAGATATTTTCTCATGTCATATTTACGAGAAATATTTGAATCAACAAAAGGTGATGTATGTTGTTAAAAATTTGAATTAAATACTTAAACTTTTATTGAGTCAAATATCTTTTGTAAATCTGACGGAAGGGAATAATATTTTAGCAAATGCTAATTTATTATAAGGACACGTGTAAAAAACTTGTGCATTTAATTTTTTAAAACATAAATTATTACTTTTATCAATGTAAAATTACTACTTTTAGATTGCTTAACATTTGTCCTTATGACACAAGTTAGGAAGATTAATAATAATAAAATTTGAAATGAGTGTTCCACCTTTTTTTAAGGAGTGCTCCTATCCTTACAACATAATATTTAAAAACTTTGAAATCTTACTAAAGGATTAATTTACCAATCAAAATAAACATAAAAGAAAGACTACAAATTCTATCAATAAACCAAAACTAAGATATAAAGTTTATATGATCGACTAGGACTCCTCTATTCACGTGAGGCAAGGGACTATGTTTTCCAGCTTCTTGTGCTTTAGTTATAAATAGGTTAACTTGCGATTCTGCTCTTCACCCAACACAAAAACACTGGCGTCCAACTGAATTTCTATATATATCTCTGTGTGAGTTAAGTCACGACGTACTTAATAGAGCTCAGCGTGAGTTAAGTCATGCACCACTGGCATGTGCGCGAGTTAACTCCCGCAGGTTGGCCATAGCTCAAGAACACATATTTTTTGGACTTTGGTCAGCTTTTCAACCTTCAATCTACACGTTTTTTTTTACAACTTTTACACGTCTTTTTGACTACATTTATGGTAGTTATAACCTAAGTTACCATTCCCACCTAGAAATACCTCCAAACTTCCTCATTTCTTTACACCATTTCACATTCTCACTCCCCTCCACACTATCTCCCCTATGAATCTCTTTCTTTTCTTTCTTTTTTTAGTCTTTATTTTGGTGTATTTTTCTTCTTTTTTTAGTCTTTATTTAGGTGTAAAAAGAGGTCAATCTTGGGATAAAAAAATGATTGGTGAGCAGCCTTCTTGGGGTAAATCGAAGCAGATTTAGTTTTGCCCTTGGGGTAAAACTAAATATGCAGATTTAATTTTACCCCAGGAAGGTTTGTTTTCTTGCGTTTTGTTTTGTTTTTTGTTTTACCACATAAAGGTAGGTTTTCTTATGGATTTCTTTTAGTTTTACCACATAAAGGTAGGTTTTCTGGTGGTTTTTTTTTCTTCACAGATTTAGTTTTACACCATTGTAAATGTAATAAGAATTATATTAATAAATTGATATTTTATATTTATTATTTTTGTTTATTTTTGCATTTATCTTATGATTGCGTATTGAATAAATAAATTCGAATAAAGACTAATTAAATAAATTACGTATTGAATAAATTCGAATAAAGTTGCGTATTAATCAAATCAGTTTAAAACACGCATGTGCTAATTACTGCGTGAGTAAACTAAGACAGAAATTAGCACATGCGTTAGTCAACTCATGCAGGGGTATTTTGGTCATTTTGGTTGGGTGGGAGGAAAACTTGTTGGGAGAAGAGCAGAATTCGTTAACTTGACAAATGTTTATAGAGGTGTCAAATGGGTTGGCCCAGTCCGGTCCGGCCCGACCTGAGAGGCCCGAGTATATAAATGGAAAATTGCTTTTCTGACATTAAAAACTTCACAATGACGCAAGTAAAATACTTAACCCCAACGGTAGTTAACTACCGTTGCAGACCCAACAGAAGTTAACTACTGCTGGCCCCAGCGGTATTTCGATTTATGCTATACACTACAGCCTACTCCTTTTCTCTGTTTTCTATTCTTCTTCCTTTTCCACTTAGAACTAGAAACAAAACTACTTCAACAAAACTACATCCTACTTATTTGTATAACATCTTTCAACAAATGGGGTTCCCGTAATTTTAATGCCAATGGAAGTACGATTCTCCCTTTATGTTAATAATCGAGACTTTTTAGAGTATCTAAATCTGCATATGAACTGCATTTGTCAATTCCAATGATTCAAATTCAACTTGTCTCTTACAAGTATCAATACAAATACAACTTTAAAACTATGAATTGAACTGTGTTAGATAGCTATTCTGCCAAATGTCTTTTGTGTATGTGGTGATGGAGTAGATGCAAATTTTTAAATCAAGGTAGTGTTTTGGATTGAACTGGAATAGTTGTTTGAATTGTTAGGGGCACGTGAATTTGTGACTGCAACTAGGATAATAGGGAGGAGTTGAAGTAGTTTTGTTTCTAGTTCTAAGTGGAAAAGGAAGAAGAAAAGAAGACAAAGAAAAGGAGTAGGCTGTAGTGTATATGCATAAATTGAAATGAACTCAACGTAGTTAAATACCGCTGGGGTCAGTGGTAGTTAACTTCTGTTGGGTCTTCAACGGTAGTTAACTACTGCTGGGGACATTTAAATATTTTACTTGTGTCGTTAGGAAACTTTTAATGTCAAAAAAGCAACTTTCATTTAAATGGGATAGTCTGGCCCAACCCATTTATAATTGGGTCATAGATTCTAGAGTCCATCTTGTGTGGGTTATAGGCCAGCCCGACCCGACCTGTTTTAGTTTTCTTTTTTTAATTTATTCCCTCTTTTTTATGTATATTTATATATTAGTTACTCACAACTATATTTTTGCTAAAATATAATTGGATGGACATATAATTGTAAATAATTTTTACATTAGCATCGAATATTAATTAACCTCTAGATTATTCCTTCAATTGAATCAAATTAATAATTTATAAACTTTAGAGTTTTAAAAACTTTGAGTTAAATTCATTCATTTTTATTAAGTTTACTTGTTTAAATATTTTTTATTAATAAATTTTAAATTAGTCCACAGTTTTTTCAAAAAATATAATGTTTTTTTAACAAAAACAAAAAAGAAATATTGATACTGGGCCGACCCGAATCCCGAGGGGTAAGTCCAGTCCGATCCCATTTTTATATGGGCCAACTGGGCTTGGGCCACAAAAGCCCGAGTGCATTTTGGGCTAGCTGTTTTAGGTTCGTCCCAGCCCAAAATATGGGTTAATAGGTCGGCCCATTTGTCTGGTCCATTTTTTACAGCTCTAGATGTTTATGCTGTCCTCAAATAGGTTATTTTTTTCGCATTGGCTAATCTATGTTTGAATCATTTAATTTTTTTTAGCAAATGTTTGCATCATTTCAACAAACACTTCCTTGAACACTTTCGTCCCAACTGGTGGTTAGATCCATATCCTCATCACAAAATAGGGCAAAAGTTTTTTTGTCATTGTAATGGTTCTCAATTTGATATATGAGAACCCAATTTGAGTTGGTGTTCTTAGTACATAAAAGAAGAAAAGGAAAGATAGAAGAGATTACTCTACTAGAGAGAGGAGAGACTTTCATCATTTTTCTTCATACCCATTAATGATCATTCTTTCTCTATTTATGCACAATCACTAGCCACATATCCATTTACCCCAACCAATTACATTTTGCCAAGTGTATTTTCTCATGTGCTATTTAGAATCATATTGGTCATGCTTTTACTATTTTGGTTTTTCTAATTGATTGGATAAAATTAGGTTAACATAATTATATGTATGCATTTTTATTCGATTAGCAAAAATACTTTATATGTATGCATTTTTTAGCAACACGAAAAGATTAATTTTTTGTTAGTTCAAAAAAGCATTTACTATATGTTAATCACCACACCTGTCAAAAAAATATATGTTACTCACCTATTATATGTAAGCATTTTTATTCGATTAGCAAAAATATTTCTTTTTTTGGACAAAAAGCAAAAAATACTTTTATATTGAAAAAATGAAGACACAAAAAAAGCACAATCTCTGGAAAAGAGAAACGACCAAAACTCTAAATTATAATAGAAAATGAAAACCAAGAAAGTAATAAATGACTAGAACATAACACAATCCTGCAGCAAACAAAATGCACTCACACTATATGTCAAAAAAATTGTCATGTCAACTGTTTTAAGATTACAAAATAGAGCTTAAATTTATCTAATAATCGAATGAAAAATCTTACAAGCAACTTAGTATCTAATTAAGCCTAGACTTGTGCAAATTTTAAGCACATTTGAAACATGATGAATTGAAAATTATCTAATAATGGAATGAAAAATTATACAAGTAACTTAATTAGCATCTAATTAAGCTTAGACTTAAGCAAATTTTAGTTTACACATTTGAAACATGATGAGTTGACAATTATCCATGATGAGTTTACACATTTGAATTAAAATTCTTGATTCCAAGGCATGCACATTGTGTACTTGAAGAAATATAGGAGTACGTCCTTGATGACTTTCTAGTGAGCTCAAATATGTTATTCAAACACGTAACCTCAAATGGGAAGAAAAAAAAGACACTTTGTAGAAATGGAAAAAAAATAGTAAAATAGAAAACTCAACAAGTCAACTAATACCACCTCACGTGGATCATTGAAATCGTAACACCAAGTTCACATTACATATTTACATAATGTTGTTTATTCTAAATTCTAATTTCTAATAATAATGTCACAAGTTACAACTATTTAGAGACCCAATGGAATGAGACGGTGGTTATCTTCCAAGAAAGCCATGAATGAATCTTCATGAAAAGTAACAAAATAGAAGTTGTGTAATTTTTATGTGTTGACGCGTTTTCCATCTTACTGGCATTTTTTGTTTCACCAAAATGCCAACCCACTAAGTTTATACTACAGCTTACAAGAACCATGTCCAATGCCATTTTTTCCTTCTTTATAGTACTTTATAATTTAATATCTTACCTACCTCACTTCTAAATATGTGTAATGGATATCAAATTTTGGACTTTTTGTTCAAAAAGTTATTATTATACAATGAAAATTATTCCATACGAAACAAATTATTCTATTCTTGAAGCCCCACACTACCAAACTATAGTGATAATATGGAGTATTATAAAATATGGAATTGTTTAATTTTGATTCCATAAATCAAACTCCACTTGTAACAATGTTATAAAAAGTTGTGAACTCAACAAAAAAAATGTACTAGTCTTAAACAGAATGAATTAGCAGAATGAAAACGGCAAGCATTTGCTTTTTGAATGCAATGTTTTGTATCTAGTGTCTTGATTAATTAAGGGTTGAAAAATGTTCATCGGTTTGAAAGTTTAAGGGGTGGTGTTAAGAGAAAGTCTAAAAGTATTTGGTTGGCTGCTATTTGGTCTTTATGAAATCAAGGAATCGTGCGATCTTTAATAAAATCATTCTGTTATTATCTTGGAGTTGGCTAAAATCCCATACTTTGTGGTTTGATAATATACTAGTAGACAAATGAGTTGGGTCTAATGAAAAAAGTTAAACCCACACGATGAATTAATGTTTGAATCTCAATTCAGAGACGATTTATATTTAAGGTCTGATTCACCTTAAATAAGACTATCTCCCGTAAAAGGAAATTCATGGATGAGTATATACTAGGACTACATCATTTAATAACAAAGTAAAGTAGATACTCACAAATAATTTATGGACAGTATTTCTCTTCTTATGGTCAATTTTTTTTTGTTGAAGGATTCTTATGGTCATGCTGTATATTGTTTAATCTGAATTCGGAGCAACTAGTGATGTAGCCTCTTGAGTTTTCGAACCAACAATTTCTCCTAATGGGGGAAAAAAAACATACATGTTCGTAAAGACACAAAAGTTATTATTTTTTTTATCAATTAAGACATTTTCGTAACATTGGATCCAAATCCTGGTAACATTATACAGACCAAAACAGAAGTTGATCTCGTTACGCGGAAATACAAACTTTGTCAGCACTACATAAATTAAATTATCCCTCAATAATGAGAAATCTAACTAAAAGGGGATTTCAAATAATCCCTCAATAATAGAGACATTTAACTATCTTTAATCTTTATACAATTCAACTATCCCTGTATATAACCATACATTAATTAAAATCACTAATTCTTTCTCCAATATAAATAATCTAGAAAAATATTACAAAACTGAACAAATCAAATAATGTGTGTCATGGTATGAACTAACAAATAAATTATGTAACTTGAAGCTATAATATAAATCATTCAATGTCCAGCACCAGGACTAGGAACAGATCGAAGAAGAATCCGTACTTCAGCAGGTTCAGTGCTTATGAGGTGACGTGCAACAAGTTTCTCATCAACTTCGACAGAGTTACCTCTCTTGCTTGGTGCAGAAAATGGAACTTTGCCTTTAGGGAGTGAAGTCAAGAACAAATTGTCCCTTGAAGATGGGTCAATTTTCTTGGTTTCTTTGCTTGAACCAATATGAAGCTTTCTTCCTTCTAGACATGAACAAATGGAAACAAAGAGAATAAAGAATAGAACTAGCTGCATAGTTCCAATACGACCCATTGAAAGAAATTGATGATAAGGGTAGGGTTTGGAGTGTTTGAAGTATTGGGTTTGTGTTTGGGAA
>Ga0315914_1001584_pt1 | contig 34260 bp, 12 predicted proteins | sample MpolenodulesMG_FD_203920 | JGI IMG/M metagenome (GOLD analysis project Ga0315914, IMG submission 203920) | Medicago polymorpha root nodule microbial communities from Los Angeles, California, United States - elongated nodules | ecosystem: Host-associated > Plants > Roots > Nodule | place: USA...
TTCAATGAAACAATTCAAATATCCTGGAAGTATTTTTTTTAAATAAAATAGAAACTGATGCAAGTCTGCATGCTTTCTCAAATTAGCATTAGATTAATTCCAATGTAACAACATACAATCAGTGTCGGATCTCTATATGGACATAGGAATGACATTCCCAAAGTCTCAAAATTTTCATTTATATTAGCTATACAAACATATTTTAGCTAATTATATACTATGTTAGACTTTGCATTTATATCACAAGTGAATGATGCGGTCTAGTGGTAAAGTCATGCGGCCACAAGCTGTGTTCCATGAGTTCGAGTCCTGCTTCAATTTCTCGTGCGACCTATGCAGTTCGGATTATAGAATCCGAAAGGTATAAACACCCTATAAAACTCCAATAGGGTGGTGACATGGGTTTAAACCATCGATATAATTAATTTGTGGTGACTGCTAATACGTGAGTTTAAAAGATTGGACAATCACATTAAAGTTAAAAAATAACCATTGATTTAATAATAAAATAATACAATGGTCAAAGTTTATTATGATTTTTTCCATTGTACTAGACTATTCATATTAAATCTTGACCATTTTATTTATTAGTCAATGGTTATCTTTTAACTTCACTATGATGATCCAATCTTTTAGCTTCACTTTGCTAACTGTCACTTGTTTAGACGTATAGTGCACTGCTTAATTTGGAAGGCTACTTTTGTTTAGATGTTTTGTGCACTCCTTAGAAGTTTGGAAGGATGAAACACTAAAGTTGTGTTGTTGCAAACCACACTCCAAAACAACAGATCGAAGGAGAAAGCGTGATGCATAACACCCACTTCACCATCTTCTCCATGAAGCAGTGGGAGCTTTTCATTAGTGCGGGTCATTCAATTTTTTTGATTCTGCTGAATAAATACCGTAAATTAATGGGAAAAACAGTAAAGACAGATATACTCCCCACCATTCAAGAGATGGGATGGATTGATTCTCAACACCGCAAACTAAGAACTCCCTTGTAGTTAAATGTTATCCATTCAAGATATGATACTAAAAGAAAATTTGAATATTTCTCTTCAACTTGAAATGTTTGTTTTATAATATTCTCATATGCTTCCAGCATGAAACTATAATATTTGCTTAATTGCTTGATTTGATAAGTGATTTGTAGATGAGTACAACTATATTTGTAACTTGATCAGTTTCAAATTCTGTCTTTTTTTATATAAGGTCTTTTAATTGGTTTGTATTTGTCTAAACTATTCCTAGTTTTAGTTTGCCACGCGGTACAAAGAAAAGGGTGGAAAGGTTTTGACTTTTGATTTGACACTCAGCCATATAAGTGATTTGGATGGTAAGGAATGAGAAGATATGGCTTAGCTTTCACAAAAGTTATACGTGTTAAGTTGCGTCGTGGAGATGATTTTTGACAAACAAAAAAGCTTAGTCTATTCTATAAGTTTAGTCGTTTCCTTCTTAATTATTCCTCATATTTTAATGTGGGTTTGTAATTGGGTTGAGTAACCCCTTAATTATGCTCTTTTATATTTAAATGCTTTCCTGTTGAAAAAAACAAACTTGATTTGTTCAAGATTGAAACAACCACTTGTAAATCTTTTGTAATTAATTTAACAACCATATTTAAGTAACTATCCACTCATTTATATCAGATGCACACTCATTGAAACAAATAATCACCAATTTACCAAAAGTATTTGCCTTATTTTCCCCAACAAAAGAACTTTTTTAATAATTCCTAAAATATACTTGACAGTGTCCTGCAAAAAATAAGTTTGTTTAATATAGACCTTTCAAGAAGGGACTAAAGGTGGAAATTCATCTTTAAAAAAATGAATAATAAAAAAGGGAAAGACACAAATATTTTATTAAAATTTACTAAAAACAGTAAGAGAGGTTCACTTTGGACTCTGTTTGGGTGGTTCATATATCAAATCTCTATGCCTTTTTTCATGTATATTGTCTATAAAAATCGAGCTGAAAATATATAAAATTCAAAGGATGGATGTATGACAAACATTTCTAACTGATTTTATATATAAGAGAATATATTAATCAAATTCACAACTGTCCTTATACTTTTCCCTTATCCTAAAAAGCAAAGCATATAAAAATGAACACTACGAACACTGATAAGCTATCAATAATGACCACACCCTTGTAACATACGTGAGCCCTACCACATTATTAATCATCGAACCTTGAAGATCATGATTTTACAGTTCCTACCAACACATGCATGAAATATTAGGTATTATATATATGATAATTAAAGTATATATCTTAAAACAAACTATAATGAGAAATAAGAAACTGCAGCAGCATTTCTAGAAGTTGTCCCATTCAAATTTGAGTACTGATCAACAAAACCACCACCATGACCATAACCTGAATTCACTACATCATCACGATGATGCACACGATCATTTTCCACCATAGTCATCGACCCATTTTGTTGATTTTGATTAAGTTTCTTCCTTTTCTTCTTCTCATATCCAATCCCTCTAGCTTTAGCTTGAGTATCTCTAACTTCCCTAAGATACAACCTAACAGCACGTGCTCCAAAAGGGTTCATCTCTTGTGAACCACCGTTTTCTTCAAAAGCAGCACGTAACCTACCAATAAGAGCATCAAGACTGCCCCAAGCTTGTTTCAAAGGACAAGGACATGGACCTGGTGGGTGTGAGTTTCCAAAATAAGCACAGTTTTCAGAATGAACTTTGGTTTTTCCAAACTGATCCAAGTAACGTAGAAACTCGAGAACATGTGCACCACTGCAACGTGAGAGTGTTAATGGTGGACGATGGTTTTTTAGGTATTGACCAAAAGTGTTCCAATCACGTCTCTTTTGTGACTCGTACCTGCTTAGTGGTGGAGCAACTGAAACTTGCATTGTTTGTGAAGTTAATAACTCATCACTATGGTTGCTGCTGCTTGAGGAGGAGTTGTTGTTGCTGGAGATAGCGGCAGAGGCGGCCGCAGCCACGGCAGCTGACATGTCAATGTTCTCAAAGTTCTGAGCTAGGATATGTGTGGTGTGTTAATGAGCTTGAGCACAAGATGTTATTGTTCTATTCTTGTATTTGGTGGGATAGATACACGTATATATGTGTGTGTGTAGGTTGTATTGTGGATTGAGCTAGTTGTTCTTTAAAAAGATACTGTTTTTCAGGTGGGTTTGGTTGGAATTTGTCTAAAGTTAACTAGCTGGCTTAAAGAAGGAAAATTCGGTGATTTTGAAAAAAGTTACCTAGTTTAGAATTCATGACATGTGATTGTGGTCAAAAGGAAAGAGATAGAAGTTTGGTATGATTTTGGTTACATGGATCATGGATGGATTCATGCATGGATCCAGTGATGAAGGTTGAAATTCTTGGTCTAGCTAGTTAACCAGGGTTATACTCAATCTTGTGGAGTGATTCTAAATTGTGAGAGGTGATGAGGAATTTATAAAGTTTAAGCAATAAGAATGTGAGGATGATTTGAGGGTGAGGATGAGGTATAGGGTATAGGGGGTAGCAAATTTCTTAGCTATAGGGAGACAAAAGAGGGGTCCATGCATTAGAGAACAAGTGATGGCAGTTTGAATATCACTTCACAATAAGTCTATCTCAATCATTGATTGTTAATTTCCTCTATATTATGCTTTTGAAATGGAGGAAAAAAACAAAGTTGGGGGAACTTGATTTGGCCTACCTCTTTAAGTAAAGTAAATACAAATACAATTTATACCATTAGTTGGAGTGGACAGAAAATTGTCAATTTGCACTTGAGATTAAAGGGTTCATGGTGCCTTGCCAACTGTTTTCTGTCTAGCATGTTGGCACGAATTAAGTTCATTTTTAAGTTATTTTTTCCAATCTAAAACTCAATAACAATATAGTACAGTGCACTTTGAATTGTACTTTACAAACTCCAATTATAGGGTGGAATGTATAAGTTACATTGCATTTGTATCTATGCATAAACAATAAACACTGCATCTAATGCATCTATGTATAAGTTACATTGTACTTTATTTAATATGAATTTAAACATAATTTTAAATTTCAAGCATGATTTAACCGTTGAGAAAGGGGAAGTGGAGAAATAAGAGGAACACTTGGGAGGTCACAACCATAAATATAAATCATTTAGGCACATTCACAAAGCTTGAAAAATGTAAAAAATAAAAAATAAAAAATAAAAAGAGGAAGTGAATATGAAAATAAAAATGTGTATTTTTTAAATAATTAAATAAAAATTATTGATATGTGTGTGCCTAAAAGTTTTATATTTAGGCTTGTATGAAAGTAAATGCACCAATGATTTCTTAAGGTTTGGATTTCAAGTCTCATTGGTGTTTTTATAGGAAAGCAAATGTAAGTCCATTTGTGAGTATTCTTTGAAGCCTAAAGTCTTTCTTATTTTGGATTGTGGCACCATCCTCTCATCCTAAATTTTATCAATTAAAAATAAATATTAAAAAATGTGAATTACAATCTCCTTCGTTGGAGAAGCAGTAATATTTCTTTAACACTCCTTCCGTATCTATCTTTTAAGACCTCTCACCATTTTGTACTCACTAAGAAAATTTTATATGTAATTAACGAGTGTTGGAGATGACAAACTCCATTTCACTCTACATAAATAGATTTCACTTGGAATTGATTGTATTATTCAAACATGAGACTACACTATATATTGTTTGTTAATGGGATCACACAACTCATGAACTCTTTTATCAAAAAAAAATTCATGAACTCACACGGCCCTAATACACTTCATGATTAATTACACTATACAAAATAGATTTAATTACTTCTAATATTCCCCTTTAATTCAACCTCACACACATACAAGAGTAAGCCTTTCTCCTGGCCTTTTAAATCTGTCAAACTTCAGAGGTTTGGTAAACGCGTCTTCAATATGCTCATATGTATTGCGGTAGGTCAGCTCAAATTTACCTTTTCTAACCTTTTTTTTTATCAAGCAAAAAAATACTATGAAAGATCTGGAGAGGGCTAGAACCCATAACAACAAAAGTGCTTACATCAAAACAAAAAGAAGGTGCAAAACATTACATCACAAAGATCTATAATAAGGAAGGCTTGTGCAAATCCTCAATGAATTAAACTGACAAAGCAACGGCTAACAACAGGGAAATGGCAGAAGCTACTAACTAAACACCCAGGTTCACAAAGATGCTTCGAACACCTAGAGAGATAGAATCAACAGAATCATAGAACATATCTTGTTGCCTGGACAAGATGTTGCCAATAACACTTCCCAAGTATTCTTATACAATATTTGAACCAACTATTCAGTATACGCCAAGACAGCTTTGGAGGTACCCTTTTGGGCACTAGTCCTCATTCCGGATGAGTTGAAGCTAGTAGGCTTCAATTTGTTCACCTGCTTCTTCTGCTTTCTCTTTGCCTTAGTGCTCTCTGACAGACTTGGATAGTGCTGCTTAAAGATTGATGTGATGACTTCATCATTGTCCTCTTCTTCAACTTTATCCCCCCAAAATTTGGAGAGAATCTGCACACTCTCAAGGGCTGCAGCAGAATGGAGAGAAGGTTTGGAGGCAGAAGCCAAGAGTAACCTTGAGGAAAGAAGGCCTCTCAATTTTGTTACCTTGCAGAGGGGGAGAAGAGGAAGGTATGAGGAAAACCATCCTCTCAGTACCATCATTCATCACATGCGCACCTGAATCCAAAACCACAGTCTGAGATTTCCTTTTTTCAATTCACTAGGAGTCTCAAGAGTGTTTATTTGAATCAGGTTAGCATCCCCCTTGGTGGCAGTCTCCATATTATCCATAAAAGTATCCCGCAACTCAGTGATTTTGTGAGAAACCACTAATCCAGCCTCCTCAGCAGGTTGTTCAAAATCATCTTCAAGCAAGTTAAATGAGTTATGTAGGGCTAGAAAGGATCATGAGTTGAATCCTGCAAGATTGTTGTAACAACCTCATCATCAATAGCCCTATCATGCTCTTGAATCAAATTAAGAGACTCCCTATCGAAAGCATCTGGTTCTTGGTCGAGTTCATCAGTCTCAATGTTATTCTTATCATGTTGCACATTGTTTTTCAAAACCTCAATGGGTTGTTGCCGCACTATCGGCACTTTAGTTGACATTTTCTTAACAATCTTTATGGGAAAATCCTTCTGAAGCTTCTTACAATTCTGAGTAGAATGACCCAACATCTTACATTGAACACAAAACAGAGGTTTTAGCTCATATTGAATTGATATAGGCAGAGAAAAACCTTCACTTTCCACTACCACCGAATCAAATAGCTGAGAAGATAAATCAACATCCACCAGAACCCGAGCATATAGACCAAACTTTCTGGAGATAGTAGCTTCATCTATGGTCAAGGGGGTTCCCAAACCAGATGCAATCTCAAATAACGTCTTCTTTTTCCAATATTCCTGAGGTAACTACATCAACCGGACCCAAATTTGCGCATGAGTTTGAACTTAGGTGTGTGGTTTGAAGGCCCTCGACCAGCAGTAGAAGCACAAGATGCCAGGCTTCAGATTAACAACTCCCAAAGCCCAGATTTTCCTCATGTCTTCAACGGAGCCTAATTGGAATTCGAAAATGCCCCTTCCTAAAGGGAGCACACTCCACTCTTTCAGGGTTGGCCACAATCTGCATAGTTTGTTCTTCATAGCCAGAGAAGTTAGAAGAGGATCCCCCTTAGCAAGAGTAATTCGACCATGTAGATTCATGCGACAATCAGAGATGCTAGAATCCAATTCAGCTTGCGTAATCTTAACCCTTACCGTATCTCTCATAATCACCTTAGGAGGAAGTTGGTTTAGTGGAATATCACATGAATCTAATAACACTTGAGCAAAGGATTTCTCGGGTTCAGAGGGTTTTGACATCGAAGCATCCAGAGCAGCCATAAACGGCCAAGGACACACCATCGGAATCCAGAACACCGGCGTAGACCGGGAATCAACCTGAACCGGAGAGTAACACAGAGGAACACAAAAAAACCTCAATCGGAAATACGAAGCCGGGTCAGAGAGAAATCAAACCCAGCAGCCAAAACACAGAGAAAAGTATGGCAATAGGCTCCAATCGAACAAAAAATTAGTGAAAAACCCTCGAGCAGTGAAGAATAGTGAAAAACCCAAACTCAATCTTCAATGGACCCAATCGAACAAACCAAGCAGAAGCTTAAACCCAATGAAAAGTGATAAATATTGTAGGAATAAGTAGGAATCTTACAGAATAGAGAATGAATCAGGCAGAATCGGTGGAAAATCACAAGCTTAAGCTGCATCGGAGCTTCATCAGAGCAAATCGCGATAAACCCACCAGGAGCTGAAACCAGTGAAACGAGATGAATCTTGAAGGAATAAGGAGGAATCTTGCATAGAGGAGAAGGAATCAGGCAGAATTGGTGGAAAAACACAAGCTATAGCTTCATCTGAGCAAGGTTCAAGTCACCGGAGAAAGCCATTGAGGTGAGAGAAGAGAGAACTCCGACGGGTACATTTTTCCATTACCTTTTCTAACTTGATCTCTCAAGAAATTAATTTTCGTCAATACGTTTGCATCTCCCATGTGAATATGGATTCCTTGTAAAGATAATTGTTGATTGTGGTGGATCCAAGCTTCTGAGTCAGAGAGTGCAAACGTTTCTAGCCTAAAAATTTCAAACTTTTTTGCATATAAAAACATCGCACATTTTAGTCTTCCAAAATATCTTCGTTTATACAAATGGTTGTTGTTGTTATGCCAATGTTATTTCAACTTTTAAATTTTTAAATGTTTTTTTATACATTTGAAAAAGACAGGACCAATTTCATGAGTTTGTTAAAATACGAGGATTAAAAGTACAATTAAGCCTATTATTATATAAATAACATCATCAATATGGTGTAGCAGTTTAAAAAACTAAAAAGAGTAATATCATCAACAATAAATAGACAATGATCGTAGTTTGTCTTTTAAGAGAGAAAAAAAGATATAAAAAACAAACTAAATATTCTTACTTACTAGTGTCAAGATGGACACTAATGTGTGTCCGTCTTCTGCTTTTATTATATATAAATGGTAAAAAAAATAAAAATTAAGGGAAGGGTAAAATTGTAAGAAAAATATTCATAGAAAAACACAACGTTTTTATATATTAGGTCAAAATAAGATAATTCATAATGTCCAATGTTGTTCCTATTGTGGATTGTTACTATTTCAATGGAATCTGACTGGTATTTTTAATTGATCATTTAAATAAAAAAATAAAATGGTTTAAATAAAGGGGTAAAATTGGAAAGATAAATTCCAACCAAAACAATATAATGTATTCCCTTTATATATATATATATATATATATATATATATATATATATATATATATATATATAAAGTACTACAATCGATATGGCGTAGTGCGCAAGGTTGGTTTACGAGTTTGAATGCTAATGGTTCCATTTGTTTATAGCTTGATACGATAGTAAAAAAAAATGTCATGCTATAACAAGTGTGGGCACTTGTCTCCGGTCCTATTTATAAGAGACATCTGGGTAAACAAAAGTTGATATATTCGGTCCAAACTCTTAACTAAATACATCATATTTTGTTGAACTAAATGCTTCTTATAAATAGGACCAGAGGAAGTATGTAAAAAAATTTGTTTTCTAAAATTTCAATGCGTTGAATGCATTATTTTTAAGATAAAGTTTTACTCCTATAAAAACTTGTTTAGACATTTCAAAGCAAAATGTTGGTATTAATAGATTAGAAAAGAAAGAGTAATAAAACATCTAAAATTTTTGCACAAGGTCTTATGTTTAGAGACAAACAAATGTTTTAAAAGAGACTTATAATTTCCTTTTAGAAAAAAGAGAGAGACTTGTAGTTATCGATACTCTTTTTTATTTATGTTTTTTTGCCTAATGTTTACCTATACATTATATTAGCAAGTGTCATTTAAGATAGGGGAATAGGCGTTTTGTAGATTTTATCCCTCAAACGAGCCATCTATGTGATCTAACTTTATTCCAATTAGTCATGACTCATGGTGCTAAGATCTCATGAAACAAATCAAATAAAAGACATTCATTCAAAAGTATAACCTTTAGAGTCATCGATATGTTGAATCTTATGCTTTTTCATAAATATTCTTCATTTCTTTTTTCTTTGACTAGTTTCTTTAAGACATCAATAGTTATATTTTGGTTCTTGATTTTAAAGTTTTGAGCTAATATGAATTATTGTTTTATGAATTATACTATATGTTGATCTTTCTATTTTAATCACAATTTTATGATTATTTAGATTATGTTCTATTCAAATCTTAATCACAATTTTGCTTCTCTTATTTTCACTCGTTCACAAAATTGATCTTTCTATTTTAAAATCACCCAATATCAATCTCTCCCTTAGATTTCTAGATTCAAAATAATACATAATTTGCATCTTGAAGAACTGAGGTAAATGTGTTATAAAAAAGGAAACAGCGGTAATGAAATTAAAAAGTTCGTCATTAAGAGTTAATAAGTTTTTAAGGTTTTGGATGCGAGTTTGGAGTGGAAGGGAGGGGAGGGGTTTGGGGAAAAAGGAAGGAGCAACGGGAAAAAAAAAATATGACATTGAGAGGCGAAGACTTTGGGGGTTTCATTTTTCTACATAATACAAAACCCTCCTCATTTGGGGACTCAAAAATTGTATTGAGGGGGGTAGTTATAATATTCTTCAAATTAAAATTTTATTAATCATAAGCATTAATTTATCTTTATCTAAAAAATTAGTTTTTTTAAAAAAATGTGAAAGATTTTACCATTTTTTATATATTTTCAACCCTTCAAAGTCTTTCTTTCCCCTCCCCTCCAAACTCCCAAACAAAGCCTAAGGGTCCGTTTGGTTCGAGAGTTTTGGAGGGGAGGGGAGATTTTTAATTTGAAGTGTTTGGTTTAATTTTTAGAAGGGGAGAGGAGCAAATCTTTTTAAAATTTGATTGCATTGCCATAATTATCCTTAAATTAATTTCAAATCTCAATATTAACCTTGTAACAACTTTTATTATTATTTATTATTATTAGGTTATCTTATTCTTGTAACAATTATTATTATTATTATTTTGTTATATTTTTTTTTAACAACTTTTATTATTATATTATCTATAACTCTTATTTGTTACATCTAAATCCACTTCTACTACTACTTTGTTGATATCAACGGCCTTATTATTATTATTATCTTATTTTAATTCAACTTATTATTGTTTGTTGATCCTTTTTTTTTGAATGTTAATTCACTGGTTCATGTCTTGTTGTGGAAAATATATGAACCAGTTTGAGATAAAATAAGCAGCTTAGATGTGTGTTTGTCATTGGTTGGTCTCTGAAATTGTAAAATCAAGTAGTTTCTTTTATTTAATTAAGTTTAAGGCTAATAGTAAAATAATTTTAAAATTCCTCCCCTTCCCCTCCCCTTGCGAACCAAACACGTTTTTAATTAAAATATATTCCCTCCCCTCCCCTCCCCTCCCCTCCACTCCATTAAAATCCCTCCCCTTCCCTCCCCTCCTAATTCTCGAACCAAACAGACCCTAAGTAAGACGATGTTTTTAATTCGATATCCGATTTAAGAACCGATTAATCCATATCAGATGAAACAGTTCTTTCTTTTCCTTGCCAATTTAACACACCTTGGAATTATTATCTGCAAATAACATAGTTGTTGAATCAAACGTCATGCAAATCTATACCGGTGGATTACGCTACGTATATAAAGTGCTCTAAAGAAGCATAGTCAGATGCAGCCATACCAATATCACAAATTCACAGTATTATGCCAAAAGCAAAATATGAAAAGACAAATCATATCTAGTCTAGTTTTCAAGATTCTAGAATAACAACATAAAATATCATAGGTCATAACTATCATTTTAGATGAATGATTGATAGTTAAGACATAAAGGCCTATTCGTAAGCAGATCTTAATCTATTGCTCAAACATCAAATAGTAGCAAAATTGTTAAATGTAATCGAATATTTGGGATTTTCTTTTATTTTATTTTAAAGATTCCAGTGGTGCAGGTTTGAACTTGTGCCTACAGTATATCAAATGTCGCTACAACCTTTTATTAGTTGAGTTGTACTTACGAGACTTCAGTAATAGAGAGTGTACCCTTGATATTTTTGTTTCGGACAAAGTATCCTTTTTTAAAACATATGTACAGTAGTAATCTAAAAGTTTATGACAAAAAAAACATGATATAAATTTGAAGTTTACAGAATAAAAAATGAAAATGTGAGTGTGTAAAGAAAACTAAGATAAGAAAAATATTTTTATCAAAACACATGTATAGTGTAGAGGTACATTCCAACTGTTGGTATACATTCTTTTTAAGCAAACAAACTTAACTCATTATATTGATAAAAAGTGGACGAATACAAATACGAGCAAAATCATAAACAGGTTAACTTGCCTACTAGCATAAGAAATGGTTTCTCTAGCTAGAGAATGAGCAGCCATATTTGTTTGTCTCCTAATAAACTTTACCTCAAAGTTGCAATTTAAAGCTAGCATACATCTAACATTAGCAACCAGAACACTATTCAGAAACACATCCTCTGCTAGCACAAATGGCAACGGCTAAAACTTGTAAATCAGTATGAAAAGTCACTCTAGGAATTCCCATCTCTTGTATCGATCGCATAGCATTCAACAATAGCCATACCCTTCCTGTACTTGCATTTCGGATTGATACCAACACGAGTGCCTTGATAAACTTGACTGCTCTATTTCGTAAACAGCACCTGTATCCTGTCATGCCCCTATTACGATAAAAACTAGCATCAATGTCACATTGATTTTCTGTCTGCAATGTAATATGTCCAGCAGAACTGATGTTGTCCCCAGCATAACATTTCCTGCATAATTTTTCACAGCGACTGAGAGCTCTTTCTTAATTCTATGGGTGGTACTACCACCCACCGTGGTAGTGCATGGCCGTTCTTAGCTGGTGGAGCGATTTGTCTGGTTAATTCCGTTAACGAACGAGACCTCAGCCTTCTAAATAAATATGTGAAGGTAACCCTCCATGGCCAGCTTCTTAGAGGGACTATGTCCGCTCAGGCCACGGAAGTTTGAGGCAATAACATCTGCCAACATAATCTGTGTCGAACTCAATCTGGGCAGAAGAAAGACATTTCTGATTCTACATACAGTCAATTCGGTTCTGCCATATGCCCCATATCATCATCAAAACACAGCTAATAATCACTTCTTGATCATGAGTACGCACATCCATCAATACAGCACCAACCTAGTCAAAACGTTGCAGACGGGGCTGCAAAACAAGTATTCAGTACTGGTATCACATTGGAAAAATAAGTGCCAATCATGCTCTACCTGCACATCACATAAAACTGACATTTAGTAACATGGCTGTTTATAAAATCTTCAGGAAACATTCCAATAGAAATAGAAATTTGATCTCGTTCTTATGCGGTCTTTTTCTGATAGAATTTGTTACCGTCATAGAATTTTGAATGTCAGTTACATGATATTGTCCAGTGTCCACCTATAGTACTAAAGTGTGTTTGGAATATGTGACAATGTCTGATACTAAACAAGAGATAGGGACAAGTAGTAAACACTCTGAGCTCTTGAACAAGTGAAGCTCTGAGTTCAGCAAAGTCAATCAGTACTAGAGTTTCCTTCACATAATGTGTGAACAAAGACCAACTGCCAATCCATCGAAAGGATAGAGCAGAACTAATCCACCAGAGTCCACCCCATTTCTGACATTGAAATCACTTATCACTATGACTTGCTTTGAAGTGAAGGTTACATGTAAATGATGAAGTTGCAGTTGGTTGAAAATAGAGTAGTAGCTGGTACTGTAAAATGATTGCAATGGCAATGTCAGTTAAGAGATTGAAACATCATTAATCTAAATCATAAGCACTTTGCAAAATACAGATTTCAATACTGGAAGAATAATGAGCCAAAAATTAGGAAGCAATTTTTGAGGGCCTCTTTTGCACTCCCCACGATTCTTAAATACCACACACATCTGGATCCACTATGCACAGATTTATCCACCCAGATACGAGAATAAAAAAAGACGGTGTTTTACCCCATCCAGATTGGTAAATCCAAAGGATGTGATTTTTAATAAATTAGTGAAAAATAATTTAGTGGTAGAGGCACTGATTATGACACAATTTGCAACCCAGAATTCCTGGTTTATTAATATAGCTGAAATAGCCAATTTGCAACTGTTCAATCATGGGAGGAATCAATTTGCCCCTTACATGGCAATCAAATTCATGCCGAAGATTTTCATACAATCAAATGTTTACATAAGTGAATTCACAATTGTAATGTGCAAAAGCAATAAAGACTATAGGAGGAAGGTAGGAATGTACATGTACAAGGAAGACAAATTACAACAAGCTAAACAAATAAAAATGCCCATCTTTTGATTTTTCTTGTTGGGAAAGAAAAACCCTTCAAATGTTATTAAAGCAACCACTAAATGGTGCTAAATTTTCTGATCTAATATATACCTAAGAAACTTGCCCCTTTCCAACCTCCTGCTTCAAATATGATCAATCACCCACTTCCTCCCATCGCTGCATGTGTTTCTCTACGCCTACGCCTCCTACCGGAACGATTCAACAGAACTCTGCCACCACCCTGCCGCCGAAGTCGGCTAACCAGGGACACACCATCATCATTGCCTTCGTTGTAAATTCCATCATCATCATCATTGTCGCCATCCGAGACATCCATTATGACACCCATCTCACCGTCCTCATTCTGATCCTCATTTTGATCGGCTAACATATCGGGGTCCATCTCAGGCCTCATCCGTCTACTAAAGCTGCTGAGATCATTCCCCTGCCGAACCGCATGCAACAGGAGGAAGAAATTCATAGCCTCCATACCCATCTCAAATCTCCCATTTCTTTCTGCATTGCCTGCTTCATGAGCACCCTCCTCGTCATCTGTATCAAAGTCATTATTATGGCGACCTTCTATAACATAATCTCCAAAAACCACTGCCCCCGGTATGGCTGATGTCACTGTGCTGATAACATCTTCTCGTTCACGCTCCCACTCGAGCCATCTCCATTTCTGCTCATGATCAGGATCTACCGTCCTTGGACGTGCTGAAGGATGCTCTGCCCGCACGTGCTTCTTCAACTCCTTATAGTTACCAACAAACGAGCAGTTATCCTGCATGCAACTTCTTTTCTTTTCGTTGAGAAAGTCTCGCACAGGTTCCACAACAGTCCAACCTTTAACCTGACCCCTACATAGGGGGCAAGCAAGTTCGGTAACTTCATTCTTCTCAAGAGGTGAGTTCGAATCATGGAACATGAATGGATTATCAATAGAACCGTCCCCAGGCTGTCCATTACGTGCTGAAACTACTTTGGTGTAAGCTTTCTTGTACTGATCAAGGCAGTTGGAATGCCGAAGGCTGGTTCCACACATATAGGGACGGCAACCCTTGTCATGAGAAGAACAAAGAAGAAGAACAGCATTGTGCGGATACTCCATGCACACAGAACATGTTACATCTTCACACTCTTTCTTATCCAGTACTTTAGAGCATTTCTTGTGACACATATCCTCACAAGTATCCCTTTTGCAACGAGCCAGTGGGTATGGAGCCAGTCTGTACTGACGAGAAGCAACCCTGTATCGTCCCCTGCTTCCTTTTGCCATTTTTCAAAATACCAACAGAACCTGGAATTTAAACCACAAAACTGTTAAAAGAATACTCTGATATCAGGGATCTAAATATCATATTGTGGAACTACCATCACATTTACATATATGATTTATGCTAACTGGGAGAGTTCACACACTAGACTGACAAATCACTTTTAAAAAATAACAAAAAACCATTCGCAAAAGTTGCACAAATATTTTTAAAAAAATCTCACGATGCTCGAGTGTGATGAGAAACTTAATTTACTTAAGAAACTAGAGGTTAAATGTTGACCGATTAAAAATCCATCCTCCACAAAAAATAAAAGATGCATACAAAATAGGAATTCAATTTTTAACAAAGAAAACAATGAACAGAAAACATCATTTTTATACACATTCTACAGACATACATTTATCCATTTTTCTGCAGTGAAACGGGCCAACCTTTTGCAACATCAAGTCAAATGCCTTCAACTTTTTAAAATGAAAAAATATATTATATTAGAAAGAGGAGAGAGAGAGAGCAAAAGAAGATATTCACTTATTTTAGAAACATCCTGACAGAGCTTCTGAAGAAGAGAAAAAGAAACAACTATGTGCAGAAATAATCGGCTCCCAAAAATGTACCTAAATTCGTCACTCCAAAAGATGTCACTTAGTTAACTCTCAAAAATTGAACTGACACTCAGTCACAGTCTCATAGATCAATTATCCAAACTAATCATAACCAATTTTACTTCAAAAGTTTATTGCACCAGTGCACTCTAATAGTTCTACAAATATACTGACAAAACAATTTAACCAGTGCCTATGAACAACTAAAGAAAAAAATCAGTCAGCCTATTCCTACTATAAGTAGAGTTGAGTACATGGATTGTATCTAAATAAAGGAAATTTAAATTTTAAATCCAAATCCTTCTTAACAGTTTGGCTTATAACTTCCTATAATGTAATTGTAACCACATTCCTAATGCGGCTGACTGACTATCTTCTCCAAACATGTTCATGTTCAAACCACCTAAGACGAGCATATGTCTAATCACTTTAAATCACAGATGCAGTCATAATATAAAACCACGTTTCATTTGCCTATTGTAGAAGTATTGATACACTTTGAAAACAACTCAGACGTTCATGAGTGCATGATACCACAGATTATAACTGCCACGATAGTAATCCGCATAAGAGTGTATATCAATTACTCTTACAGTAAACTCAGATCTACTAAACAGGTGCAATGTAATATTACAAAATTCATTTAAGCAAAGTTTCTCTTACCACAAAATTATTTCAAAACATCTAATCTGTTAAAATCATAAATGAGAATATAACAAGTTATCTATGAGAAGGGAAAGAAACAATCTAGTTGAGTATCAAAACCAACACAATAATGTGGTAAACTTTACAAAATAAAAACATTTGTTTTGCTCGTAACCGAACTTACAAAAACCACATTACTATTTTGTTTGTATAACTCATACCGGTCACGAAATCAAAACAGGCCAATACTAATACTAACTGGTGGACATACTGACCACGAAGAGTATACACACTACACAATGGACTTAGTATTCAATGTAATGCAAACACTAAACAAAGCAAAAGGCAATTGCTCGAAATAGCGCCACTCTGCTAACAAAAGAGTCTCATTTTCTTGACTGTGGTAAACAAATCATATTATATACTAATGCATCAAAACATTACAATTAAAAGGATAAGGTAAAACTCACCAGCTAGCAATTAGAGTTATGGATCCAACAATTCAGTTGTAAAGATCAGAGTGCATCTGGCAATAAATAAACAGAACAACAAGGTAGAAAATATTAGTTTAAGATTCATATAAGTCGGTCAAAGGAAGCAACGTGGCTAGATGCAAAAGGAGCAACAACAAGCAAAGACAACTAACAAAGTAAGATTCAGAGATTAATAATTCATAATATAATATTAACCATAACATGAAGCTAAGATTACAAACACATGTTATCATCAAAAAGAAAGATAACAAGCACATGTTATTAAGCTTCATCCATCAATCTTAGATCCAATCAACAACCTAATATTATATTATATATAAATTATAAATTAAAATAATTTCCAAATTAAAAAATTATCTAAATCAAACAGAAACAAATGTGGACAAAACAAAGATGCCCATCTGTTTAAACCCCGATTAAACAATATAAAGTTTCAATTTTTAAATTAATTCGACAATTTACCTCAACTGGGTATTGATTTTTACTCGAATTTCAGTGGAAAAAATTGGGGGAAAATTAAGGGTTATCAAAATTTAAGAATGTTATTGTGTTACACATAGAAAAATTGAAAATTGAAAAGCAATAGAATAGAATGAATTAGAGATGTAATGGTCGTACCAGGTGATTGGTAGAAGGAATTGAGAAATGGAGGAAAATGAAAGGAATTTAAAAAAGAGAGAAAGAGAAAGAGAAGAATAAGGTTCTGTTGTTGCAAAAGGATCGAAAGTAAAGGCGAAGGAATCGAGAGGGAAATTGGTAGAGGAAGAGTGGTGGGTGTTAGAGAGAGAGAGATCATGTTCCTGTCATTTCTACGCTACACCCTTCCCTTGACCTAGATTGTCTATCTAGCATAGTCACACATTTTGATGCGGTAGATAATGTCGTATGTTGATTTGAGATCAAACGATCCGTTTTATTTATCACAAAAATGATTTCGATCATTGAACAATTTGATTTATATCATCATAAAATTAATCTCGACTATCAATACTCTTTCGTCAATAACTGATATGTTATGTTTATATTATATATCAAATGCATCACTTATATATAAACTAAACATATTGATTATTCAATAAACCAAAAAAATAAATTGTTTCTTATAAAAAAAGATATGAAGGTGTCATTTATTTTTCGCATTCGCATATTAAATATAATCGTAGTTTTGCATTGAGGTCGGATGGTCCAAAATTACAATTTTTGTTTATCTTATTTAATAAAAAAATATCAAAGTTAAAATAAAAATTGTCTGATTTCAATCTAACGGACATGATTAAACTGAATGCTCGATTGCGCAAATAAATGACTACAGACAATCATGGTCTCTTTGTTACCCCACCCATGATGTCAACATAGTACACTAGTCATTGCTACGCGCTCCTGAAGCGAGTTTGTAACACGCTCTGTTATGTTGTAACTTACGTAGCGTGAACTTGAATGATGACGTGGCACGTAGTGCGCCTTCACGTGCTCCATTTCCCAAAACCTACGTATCCATCAAAGCATATTCTATTGTGCAGTTTATAAACTCCTTTATTTTCAAATTTCAAATAAATAAAAAACATCACAAAATTGATTAAATTATTATTTATTTATTTTTTTGAGGGAGATTAAATTATTAATGAAATGCAAATTTAAGAATATAGGTAGTCGTCAATTTTTATTCAAAAAAAGTAGTCATCAATTTTTATTCAAAAAAAGAAGTCATCAATTTTTTATTTTTTTAATAGAAGTCACCAATTTATTTATTTTATGAAATATACTTTGATGATTATAAATACTTTAAAAATTAGTATGATGATATATTCATGAAGACGAAATTTCAACGGATTTTGTAGATAAATAATTGTGAGAATGGCATGACTTTACGCATGTTAGGTTTTGATTAATACACTATCTAACGGAAGATTATAATAAAACAAAAATGAGAGCACTCAATATTCAAAAGCTGTATACACAAATTTGTGAAACAAATTCTCGTGGCTCTATTAATTAATTAATTAATAATAACAATCAATAATCATATCATAAATTGAATAGCTGTTTTGTTAGGCGTATAAATTCAGCAACTTTAATGTGGAATTTTGGTATACCAGTACCAATCCAGTAAAAGAAGAGCACCTCACGGAACTACCGCAGTGTTGTCATCGTGGTGTTTAATGGACTCATGAGACACGTCAATTCATAACCTCTGTCTAGGGGTGTTTGCGGTGCGGTTTGATTCAGTTTTAAGGTTAAAAGTCATTTGAACCGCAAGATAAATATGTATGCGGTTTGGTTTGGTTCGGTTGATTTTTAAAATAAAATTCAAACCAAACCAATGCGGTTTGGATTGGATCGGTCGGTGCAGTTTATTTAGACAATAATTTTTTTTTGTTTCCAACATTACAATTTTATTTTCATCCAATAATGTTCCCAACTACGTAGACCAATTTTAAACGCGGACAAAAAGTAATTCTATTTTGTAAGAAATACAAAAGACTAAAAAATTTATCATTCTCTAAGAGTTTCAAATAGTACATATACATTTTTGAAACAAAAAGCAAAGAAGAAACTTAACAAGAAAAATAATATGTCATTTTAGTAAAGTTTCTATTGAGTTTCTATGAGTATTGGTTCCAGTGATATATATTAATTAATGTTTTTCTTATATTGCAGTTTGGTTTGGTTCGGTTGATAAAATCAAAACCGCAAACCGAACCAAACCATGCGGTTGACTAAAAAATTGATCCGAATACATCCAAACCAAATGCGATTTTTTGCAATTTCAGTTTGCAGTTTTTCTATTGGATTGGTTCGGTTTTGAACACCCCTACCTCTATCTTTCCTTCACTAAGAAAGAGTTTTCTTGCCTAATAAAAAAAGGAAATAAATTTCTTTTGTGTTATGTCAAGAAAACATAGGCGAATGTAGAAATTGGGGTGGACAGAAAATCGTAGTCCGACTGAATCCACTTTAACCGTTGGACAAATAAGGGACACGGGTCACTTTTTGGGTTTTTAAGGGATTGAAACAGGAATAGATGGGTTTGAACTTTTAATCCATCAGAAACTGATGCCGATCGATTGACATAACAAGTTTTATAATTTACAACGTTGACAAGTGCACTGAGTGACAGAGTACCTTCACACTCAACTGTCATTCACTAAGATTGACTAGTAAATTCAAAATTGAAATTTTGTGAAGGCTTATAAAAAAAAATAGTGATCTTCGATTTTAGTGTGAGGGTATATAAAAATGAGAAGTTCTTTTCTCACTCTCCATCCTTTTCTCTTTTTTTCTTCTTCTGAAAATGACATGATTATCGAATTATAGAATCCACATTGTGCTTTCATGTCATTTAAAAAGGAAACAAATTAGTCACTCAATTTATGAAATTTCGTTTTGGAAAAAGAAGGGTTCGAAACATATAAATGGGGCGTCCGTTATAAATTCTGAATGTGTAAAAATGACTTTTGTTCTATTTGTATTATAGCATCAAAACGTTCAAAAATCATGAAAAAAGCAGTTAGCCACGATTCAATCATAGCTAAAATGACCTTGAACAATTTTTGTCCTTTCTAAATGACATGCAAACATGCTTTCGATTTTAGAATAAAAAAATCGAAGGGTACTTTTGGGTTTCCACTATAAAAATACTTTCCTTTAGAAAAATGCTCTTCTCCCAACAAGTTTTGCTCATTTCCAACCAAACTTCCGAAAATGCCCATAAGACTTGTAGAAGGCCCATAAGGCTACTCAACGTAGAAAATTGCTTTTATGACATCAAAAACATCCTAATAACACATGAAAAAACCAAAAATATCTCCAGCGGTGGTTAACTACCGTTTAGGGATGGCAAAAAAATCCACACCCGTGGATATCCGCGGATAAAATCCGCCACGGACACGGAGCAGATACCTTAATGGATATCCATGGATAAAATAAACGGATATTTTAACTACCCGCTAATTAATTGATACATATGCAGATTTAATGGTATCCGCACCTGCGGATATCCATACCCGCTATTAAACTGAGTAAATTATATAAATAACCTTAATATCATTCAACTTACTAAGCAATAAACTTCGGTACCGTAAGTATTATTAGTTATTACACGACTGTTCAAATTTGCATCGCGCCCCTCCAAAATGAAGTGAAAGTGGTTTGGATTTTTGAAGCAAGAAACTCTGTTTTTGTTGAATATGATGAGCTTTATTTATACTTTTGTTAAATCAAAGAACTTTATATCTATTTAATGTAAGGAATTTTATTTATGTTTTCGCTGAGTCAATGATCTTTATTGTTATTGTAATGTATGAATATTATGTTTTGTTAAAAAAAAATGCATGTGGTGAACTTTAGTTTTTAATTTTCAGCTAAAAAAATGAACAATTTTTTTTATATATATAAATATTATCCATGGTTAACTGTATAAACCCGCGGATATCTCAAAATCCGTAGATTACCCGCTAAACGGATATTCGTGCGGATATGGAGATGGTACATATTTCATATTTATCCAACGGAGCGGACACAGATATCACATTATCCGCATCCATGGATATCCAATTAAACCCCTACCACCGTTCACACTGGTAAAAAAAAAAAACAGCACAGTCTGTAATTCCAATTCCAACCATTTTCGGCCTGTTTTTTACCTTTAATTTCAAACGACAATTCCTCGTGAAATCAAACCGACACAACAACATCCAGCAATTACAAACAACAAAATTTCATAATTTATCAATGATTTGGTTACATTACACAAATACGATAATACGTTAACGTTACACAGTTGTTTGAAATTCGCCAAATTTTCCACATTATGCAACACATTACACTAAAAGTACATTAATTTATAATAAATGCGAAACTCATATATATATATATATATATAATTCATTAAAGGTTAGTTACATCTTGGCCACAAAAAATGGTCATTACATTATATATCCCAAAAAATATGTCGGTGCATATCGACCAAAAAAAGGATGAACACGGACCAAAAAATGTCATATTTCATCTAATGAAATTAAATCATCTAAATGTTCCACAATATCTTCAAATTCTTCATTTGCTTTAACCGGAGTGTCACACAAAATATGATTGTGTTGATTTGAATCTTTTTTTGGGTGAAACCGGTTTCTCTCCTTTCTCAATCTCCATTAGTGTTCAAAAACGATCGTGTTGATCCAAAAGTTCATCCTCTCATGTTGCTGCCTCTTCGCCCTTGTGTAACTTCCACTCCGTAGATGATGCAGGTAGTGGACAATCATCTTTCAATAAAAGAAGGACAAAATGATTTGGGATTAAACCAAGGCAAATGATGTTGCTTTTTGGGTTAACCGGAGGCCTACCTCTAAGTGGGAAAAAAGTCTCTGAGATTCCAATATCAAGGGTAGTGAAAGTCTATGACCCAAAAGATGTTGCTTGTCGACGTACCCAACCGAGCAATTTGTCTTTATCTTTCCATGTCTCAACTCGAAAAGAAATGAGATGTGTCCACTTCGTTGTCACGAAGTTTCCACACACCGGAATTGACGTTTGAAGCATCCACTTTAACGGAAGCTTCAACCTTCACGGAAGGTTCAACCTTAATGAGAGCTTCAACCTTAATTGAAGCTTCAAGCTTCGACGGTTTGATCTCGACAAAAGAATCGACAACACTAGCTTTTCAATCACCCGCATTCTCAATCATATCTTTAAATAAACAACATATAATTGCTAAATTAATTAATTAACATATATCTAATATCATTTAAGAACATAACAATTTTTTTTAGGCAGTAGCTATGTTTTTTTGAAAAAACTGAAATTATTTCTAAGCTCCAGCGGTAGTTAACTACAGTTGGGTCTTCAACCTGAGCGGTAGTTAACTACCGCTGACCTGCATGTCAGAAAAAAAAACCCGAAAAATCAATCAAATGGAAATGAGGTTAACGTTGTAATACTTGTTTTTTGATGTCAAATGTGTGTAGAAACGTCCTAGCAATCCATCAACAATGATTTGAAACCAAGATCTCAACAAAAAAAATTTAAATGGGGATTTTTTGAGGTATGGTATAGGTGATGTAAGGTGATGAGTGAATAGGAAGTAGGGCTGTACTCCTTTTGGGGGGGAAAACGGGACATCAGTTTACCACCGTTGACCTCAGCGGTAGTTAACTACCGCCAGAGGTATTTTTGGTTTTTTCATGTGTTATTAGGATATTAATAATTTTGATATTAGAAAAGCAATTTTCTACAAATCAACCTAATCTACTCTTAGAGTCCGTTTGGTGCGTATGATAGAATAAAGATGTGATAGGATTAAAAACTGAATAATGATAGAATATGATAGACACATATCCTATCACATGTTTGGTGTACACATGATAAGAAATATGATAGCAATATCTACACTTCATCTCTTTCCTTGTGCACACAGTGGCTTTCACAGTAATCCCAACATTTATAATTTTTCAACTTTCCTCATTCCAATATCAAATCAACCATGAAATTTATATCAAATTATATATTAGAATAACCAAAATTTAATTTATAAAAGTTATGAACATAGCAGGCTATGGATTCAAATTAAGAAGCACAAAATAAAAAACTGATTGGAATAGAAACAAAAAATTAAACACGAATTGCACAATAAGAAGACTGAAGAATTGAAAATCTATTGGAATCGAAAAGAAACAAAAAAAAATGAAACACGAAACAAGATTGGAATTGGATATATTGGGAAGAGAATAAAAAGAAAAAAAAAATGAAAAAAAAGGAGTTTATTGCTATCGTAGGAATCGAAGGAGGTTTTCAAGGAACAAAAGAGGCGCTTTTGATAGCTTTGTTGCTATTAGGTTGCTAACCCAGCAAAAATCAAGAATAAAAATAGGATTAATAGGATAGGATAAGAAATAAGTATAAATTATTCTTTTTTATTGGTGCACCAAACATCGAATTGAATCAGGATATGATAGTTTTATCATATCCTATCTTCCTGTCATGTGCACCAAACGGGTAGAAGACACAAAAGACTAAAAAAAACCACACCTAAAAACCTACTTAGCAGAATGTAGCAAATCAATGTAACGAATTCAAGATTCAAGATATATCATAAATCAACTACATGCCCAAATTTCATCTTTTGAAGTGGTTCAATGTTATGCATTTTCTATATCAAAATACAGTTTGTTACAATATATTATATCTATGCAAACAAATTTATAACTTCAAGAAAATCATCAGACTTAATTTCCAAATCATTTATACAACAAAACTTTATATTTTACTTCTTACAGACACCTTTTTCATTTTTCTAACTAATTATTAAAAGAGGTTGACATCAAGATTCACTTCATAAATTTCTCAAATTAGATACACATATTATAGAAGAGAAATCACAAAGCAACTTATTTTATATGTACAGCACCAGGGAACTCTAATAATTGCATCCCTTCTTCACAAGGCAATGTATTATGCCTTATTGTTATGTTACCAAAACGAGACAGAGAAGGTATACTCTGTTCACTCCTGAAAAAGTTTAGAGGATCAACTTTGGTCTTCACTTTTGCCAATCTTTTGAAGTTATTCTTGAAGTACTTAACACCCCAAATGCTAGCTTTCTTATAGCTTGTGTATCCATTGTTATTATTCACCCCAATGTCAAGGTCTCTATAATTCACATACGCACCTCTTGGAGACTTTGAAACAAAAGGTTCCATATAAATATAAAGTTTTCTAATCCAATTTATGTACCTTCTTTCTACCTCATCACCTTCCTCTTTCCAAAAAACTAGGTGCTGAATTTGGTAAATGTTTCCAGCTCTATGTGGGAATGGAATTTCAGACTCCGAAATCTCATCCATTATTCCACCATAAGGAGTGAATATCAACACCGCGGATTTAGCCTCGTCTTCATAAAACATTGGCCACAACCCTTCTAACCCAATATCAGGAATAGGATCTCTCACATAATCAGATTTTGCCTTGAAAAACAACACACCACCATGAGTTCTATTCAACAAAACTTCAAGGGGTTGATCACTTGTAAAATCACTTGTAAAACCACCATGGTAGAGAACTGATTCAATCCAACTCATCTCAGTACAATCTTCTCTAACCAAACCAAGCTCTGGAAACTCCTCTTCCATCAAGGGGATAAGTCCATCTACACCTCCAAGATACAAGGATTCAAATGTGGCTTTTATTGTTAGTTTCCTTGTTTGAGTACTTGTATTCACCCTCTCCAAAATGACCCTAATGTTTAAGTCCTCATTAAGCTTATTTGCTACTAACTGCCACTTGTGAATAAGCTTGGTTGCATTTTGTTCCAGTGTCCTAGAAACTCTGAATATTGTCACAGTTGATGGAACATGAACTAGTTTTATCTTCCATGCTATGATAACTCCAAAGCTTGCTCCTCCACCTCCTCTAATAGCCCAAAACAGATCCTCACCCATTGATTCTCTGTCAAGAACCCTACCATTCACATCAATTATGTGAGCGTCAAGTATATTATCAGCCGAAAGACCATATTTACGCATCAAGAATCCATAGCCGCCGCCACTGATAAGTCCACTAACACCCACAGTAGGGCAAATACCTGCAGGGAAGCCAAGTGTTTTGCTTTTTTGGTTAATTTTGTACAAAAGTTCGCCAGCAGTTGCCCCTCCTTGAACCCATGCACTTCTTTTTTCTACATCTACTTGGACTTCTCGAAGGTTTATGAGATCAATGACAACAAATGGAACTTCAGAAACATAGGACAGACCTTCATAGTCGTGGCCACCACTTCGGATTCGAATCTGCATGTCATGGCGTTGGGAACAGATTACAGTGGCTTGAATTTCTGGTATTTCAAGAGGTGTCACAATGACAAGGGGTTTTGCAGTTGTGTTGGATGTGAATCTAAGGTTTTGAACAGAAAACCGGAGTATAGATGAGTATGAGGAGTGTGTTTGGGTGTACACAAACTTTGAGATTGAAGTGGAATTATGATTAGAATAACTTTCAAGGCATTGAATGAAGCTTTCATGATTATTATCAGCTGCATAAGATGTAATAGAAAATAACAAAGCAATAATAGCAACAACAGTTAAATACGAGGTTAGAAGCATATTATGACAGTGTTGTGTGTAGTATGAGAGGTTGCAAATTGAGAAAAAACAAGTCTCTATTTTTAGTAGTCAGAGTTCACTTATTTAAGATCCAAAAGTTGGGGTAACGTGCATGAAATTTGCAATCGTTTTTTTAAACTTAAAAAGTTTAAGATACAACAGATCTTTGAAACAAGACAAACCTTGAATTCATTAAGCTGACTCTTGGATTAACTATTATCAGGTCTTCAAGCCTAAAGCTGCATATGGTTTAGGGTGAAAAATCATCATTTGTTCAACCTAAATCTTTTAAGATGAAATCTTCTCTGATAATGATGTCTGTAGTATCATCTTAACTATAGTTCTGGTAATCTGAATTTGGTGTTTCATGCAGAAAAGTAGTCATCTAAAGTTAATGTGGTAAGTATTCCAATAATTTAGTTCAACTGTTCAAGAAACCTGAAGCACATGTGCATCCAGCAATAAATAAATAAAATAACAAGTGGAAGAAATAGAATAAGATTGCAAAAGGAGAAACAGCCAGCAAAGACCACCAACAAAGTTAAATAACAGATTAATATAATCCTAACCATAAAATGAAGATAAGCACAAGTCACTGAGCTTCCACCTATTCCATTATAGATAAGCTTGCAAAAGAAAAAGAAAATAGCACGCTGCCCAATTTTAGCAATAAAGCCAGAGTACAACTTAACCATTTATTCAACCTATATCTTTTAAGAAAATGAAAACTTCTGTTTTATTCAACCTGAGTCTTCTAAGAGAATGAAAATGAAAACCTGTGTGACAGTGATGTATGTGGTATCATCTTCTTAACTATAGATATAGTAATCTGAATTTGGTATTTCATGCAGAAAAGTGGTCGTTTAAAAATTCACGGGGTTGGTGGTGAGATTCGATGTCTTATTCCAACATTTAGTTTGAGAGACCATAGTTCATCTAGCAATAAATAAATGGAATAACAAGTGGAAAATATAGTATAAGATTCATATAAGTCGTCAGAAGGAAACAACGTGGTAAGATACAAAAGGAGCAACAACAAGCAAATACAACTAACAGTAAGATCCATAGATTAATATAATATTGACTATAACATGAAGCTATGATTACAAGCACATGTCACTAAGCTTCAACAATCCATTACATATAAGCTTGCAAAAGACAAATATAACAAGCTCCTCATTTTTAACAATAAAGCCAAAAAGTACAATTTCACCTACACTTGAGTAAAAAAAATAAAATTATTCTAAAGATACAAGAATCAATTCACAAAATAAAAACTAGATAAAATTATTGTAGTTTCCTAGGAAAAAAAGGTGCATCAATTATATACAGTTTAATTGCACCAAAAAAATCATGCAAAACATCATGCTTTAATAGCACAGATAACACAACACTTGTACAGCAGCAGCACCACCTTTCATGACCAAGTATCAGCAACCACCTTGCAATACAAGTGAATGTAGGATTTCCATGCAATAACATGAATAAGAGCCGCTGATAGAATCATGTGAGCATATAGGAAGATACTGCAACAACCATTGCTTTAGAATTAGAACCATAACTTTTAAAAGCAACCATAGAAGCAATATGACTGAAATATTCGACAACTCTGCACCAAATGACCAACTGGGCACGGCGGCTCGCCCATTGCAAATTATCAATCTCTGCAGACTACCCTGTACAGGAATGATCACCTGCTTGGAATTGAAGAGCCCGTCTCCTCCTTAATTCTCCAATTCCCCTTCCAATCATAAGAACATCCGGACAATGCTCATCTAAAGTGAGCAACTCACTTTAGAGAGTAAAGTGAGTAATATCAACTGTTGATAAACAAATCAATGGTTGATAATATATTCATGTCAAATCATGGGCGATTACAATATCGACCATCGATTTTCTCACTTTACTAACTACTCACATTAGAGGAGACAAATCCAAAAGATCCATACTGCAAGATAAGGAGCCATTGCTTCTTCTAATTTGGCGTGACGGTTAAAATTTAGCTTCGTGGAACTCTTGCTAATGCAGTCTCGCCTTTTGGTGAATTTCTCTTCAGCATGGGATCAACATGGTGGGCCAATACAGGATGTGATAGGGATAAACAAACTGGTGAGAGTTGTGAGGTCCAATTCCAATGCATATTATGCAAACCCACACTACTTTTCTTGGATATTCCACCGGTCTAAACCCCAAGATGTGTATCGATTAACTTGAGAAATAGAGGATAAATTTGACCTTCTCAGTGCCAATGTAGGAAGTGATCATGAGCATTTAAGGCCGAAAATTGTTATTAATACGTGGAGAAGCTGAGCTTAATCTTCTCCTTAGAAATGGGTGATCCGATAGCTGAGCTGCAGTTGGGCGTTTACTTGGGTTAACTTGTAAACATTTAAGAATGAAATCTTTGGCATCTGCAGATAGAGATTCAGGAATCGGTGGAGGTTCACCCCTGCCAATCCGAAATATTGCTTGCATCTGTAGTGACAGAAAAATATATATGTGCATATTATCACCCATTATCCAATTGGAAAAGCAAGTACAGTAAGTATATCTAACTTAATGATTCTAGACATAGCAGCCAACTAAACTAAATTCCGAATATTAAATATTCATAAGGTGATTTGAAGGAGTGGAAAAGCAAAAACAGCAATGGAATTAGGAAAGTAGCAAACTTAAGAAGATTATAATAAGCGTTACATACTCCTTCTAAATCAAAGTAAGGTGGCTGCCTCGTCAACATCTCCAAAACTGTACACCCTAAGCTCCATATATCAGCTGGTAGCCCGTAACCTTGGTTTTTTAAGTTAACAACCTAATGTCAACAAATTCAAAGTTCTCTCAGTCAATTTAAAAGCTCACTTGAAGGTATTATTTCAAAAAGATTATACAAGGGCAGAGGCAAACCTCAGGAGCCATCCAGTATGGAGAGCCTTTGCTTGATTTAACATCATTAAATTTGGTTGCCTGGGAAGGTAAAAGAATTATTAATTATATGATTTCGAGCAACCAGCATATGGACTGTGTATCGGTAAGACTTCAGTTTTGTTGAAGATTACCTTTGCCAACCCAAAATCTGCCAGCTTGACCGAACCGTTTACATCAACCAGTATATTAGCACACTTGATATCCCTTTAAAATGTAATATTTGGATTAAAAATATTAGAGTGCGGTAAATCAATGTGAATTAAAGATAAATCAGAAATCAATTACCAAGCACTGCAACCAAATTTCATCTTTTTGCAGTGATATTCAATGTTGTGCATTTTTCATATCGAAAAAAAAAAATCACTGCAAAAAGATTATTAGAAGCAAATTATTGGGTAAAAAGATTTACTGTTGTTGTAGATATAAATTAAAATTGAAGTGCAAGACCAAAATCTCGACACCTAAATATACTTTGAAAATCATGAACAACACTAAGCTTAATAAGTTCCAAAGAAATTATAGAGGCTGGGTTTCTAAAAGTCAATCATAACCCTGTAGGATATCCCCTGACATCCACTTTCTACCTGGAACAAGATTCTAGTTTTATGCACACACAGACACACTTGTGAAGAGCCTCCTTTATTATCGAAAACATTCAAGAATGTATTTCCCTATAACATTAAAAACCAGCTAGATTCCTTGTGGAATTCAGAGAAAAGAAATCGCTATTGTTGTAGACCCAGCTATTGAATTGCATCATGATAACAAATTCACTCATGTTACCTGTGGACCACATCACGTTCATGAAGATACTTCAAGCCATTTAAAATTTGTCTTGTGTATGCAGAAACTTGAGAATCATTTAGGTGATAGCTTCGATAAAGACTGGCCAACGACCCTTTTGTCACAAGTTCAAGGAATATAAACAGCGTGCTTTCATTCTGAGAAATCCAAAACATAAATATATAAATAGCTAAGAGAAGGAGATAAAAACAATAGAAATGCAATTGCTGTTTAGGGAACAGAAATGGATTAAAAAATTGAGTAAATCCTTAATTTGGTCCTAAAAAACATTAGGATATTAATTTGGTGTACAAAAGATCCGTGACATCAAATTGGCCCTAAAATGAATTTTGATCATTGCATGACATCTCAAAACCATAGCTTCTTCTGAGCTATTTCAAAGTCAAAAAATTATGATTTGAGAACTAAAATCGGAATTTAATCTAAATTTATAACTGAACAAAGACTTATGTACTCATCAATAAGCACAATCTACAATTCCGGAAAAACATGTAATTAGGCATTATATAGTAAGTCAACCATCATTAAAAGGAAATCAAAGTCCAATGAACTTGCAAAATGCTTATTTGACATGCCCCAGTCATAAAATACAATAATTCTCTAGCAGAATAAAAGCGGAATGCACACTAGATAAGAACATACCTTGTCTGAGCCATAATATCGAACTATGTTATCATGTTGAAACTGACTCAAAAGAGATATTTCCTGAAAGGAAGTTCAGAAAGATTAGACATAAAAATACTAACATATAAGAAATAAGATGGAATGAACAAATTCATAAGATTCAATTGGAAGACTAAGTCCTCCCACCTGCTGAAGTTGGTAAATGCTCTGTTTTCCCTGGCTACTACCATCATCCAACAAAGACACCTCCTTCACCGCAAAAAAGAATCCATCACTGCAAGAAAAGAAAATGCATATTTCATCTGTCAAAATAGGCAAACTATAAAAGCTTTAAAAGATATGACTTAATGGTCATTAAAACAAGATTGATATAACACAACGAGATGTTGTGTTTTACCAGTTATCAGCTATGGATACAGAGAGAATATTCCCACTACTATACAACAACAACAACAACAACAAACGGGCCTTATTCCACTAACTAGGGGTCAGCTACATGGACCAAACGACACAAACTCGTTAATTTCTAGGCCTTTCTTAATAGTATGGCTTACAGTTTTTCTAGGTATTCATCTGCCTCTAGCAATCTGACTACCCTCTATCGGATCTACTCTCCTAGTCTCCTTCCTAAATAATCTATAGGTGTTCCACTACCATGGCTGTCAATAATCAAAGCCAACCAACGGCCAATATAAATCAACTTTCTAATATTTTTAACTTCAATGATATTGTTTCAAATAAAAACTCCAGTGATATATTCTAAATGATCCCCTCTTATGCAACAACTATCGAAGGTCACATTGGAAGATTATTTTCTGCTCTAAGCTAATGGGATAAAGTATAAACCACTAGCAGACCAATTGATATCAAGTTATTCAAAACTTCAAAATAGCTAAGATGAACAAAAGATGTGTTTCAGTGATTAATTACTATACATCCGACACAATATCAACTACTCTAATTTATAATGTAGAAAGTCTCCAAAATCCACTCTTATAGAGCACCGATGGCTTAGACACACACACGATTTTCACAGATCCTACTAAACAACTCTAAAACCATCCTTATTCACATTCACTAAATTGGCATGCTTTTCCTAAGTACTTGAGTTTTGCATATGGTAAACTAGAGTGACTTGGATGTTCATTTGTGTGCATTAATTACCTAACTAGTAGCATTCAATGCAAATAAATTTAATACTACAATACAATCAGAACAAAGTTAAATCACATACAAACAAAAATGATCAAACAACTAGTTAAATTAAACAATACTCACTCAGTGAAGCATTCATAAACAGTTCCAAAAGAACCCTTTCCAAGAACACAACCCTTTTGCCACGAAGAAAAAGCAGGTTTAAACATCGTATAAGGAAACAAACTCCTCTCACCACCACCATCACTATCATAATCATGTGATGTAGTAAAAGAACCAGAATCAGTAAAAAGCATACTCCTTTCACCATTCCTAACCGGATCAACAACATCTCTAACATCAACTTCACCCGAAGAAGAAGGAGAATCCCTCAAAACAACAACCGAAGGTGCATCATCATCAAGGTTAACAGAACGAATCTTTCGAGCTTCCCAATCATGGGTCGGAATAGAAAAATCTTCCGGCCCAGAAAGACCCAAGCTTTGAAAAATACGGTCGAATTCACCGTCGATGCCTAATACACGGAGACTAGTTTCTTCATCGGAAGGTGGAGTTGGAGAAGAGACGGTGGTAGAGACAGTGGGGGGGAGTTGGTAGTTGATGTTCTTTTTGGCGTTGGATCGTTGCAACCGTGGCGGCGGTGGTTTCTTCTTCGTCTTGGTTTTTCGCATCCACTCCATTGTTGTTTGTGTTGTTTCGTGGATGTTTCTTCTGTGTCACTGTGTCTTGTATGGCTGCTACTGAATTAATGGAAGGAAATTGGACAGAAATTATTGGATTACTTTATCTCTCTGCGTTTGTTTTACAGTTGGTTTGTCTGTATTCTTGCCATTTGGATTAATGCCTAATTTTTTCATTTTTTTTATTTACGTGCTATTTGTGGTAATGGACATGATTATTGAATGAAATTTATTTGTGTCTCATCATTTGGGAAATGAGATTTAGAGAAAACATGTTAGTGAGTGTTGTTATGACTACCCTAAAATTTACTATGCGGTTTGTTTTGGATTGGTTTGATTCATGATTGAAAAAAGAATATGATATTTGATATGAACGATTTTCATATTAGAAGATTGAAAAATATCGATAATATTTAGTTTTGTATATTTTTAACTTTTAAATTAGTTTACAATTTTGATTGGATTTGAATTTTATGTTTGATTTGAAATCAAACATAGTCCTTACGTCGACGTCATTTTAAAGTTTCATATGGGTGAACATAACACTTTCATTTGAGTTGATCGACGAACGAAATTACTCAATATTGAGCACCGTTCTTATGTCTCCGTGGTTGAGACAAATATTCATTTGGCTCAGTTGATTCTTAAAGACACAATGTCACATCATCACAGGCCCTGAACATATTGGGTTTTACCCTGTTGTAGTAAACTACAACTAGATTAAGGTTCATTTCTACTTGACGTGTTCATGGTTATGTGGTGTGGAATGCAAATGAACCAAACAAACTAATTTATGAAAGTTTCGGTGCGTTTGTGGACTATATAAATTGTCAGTGCATTATGGACCACACAAATAGGGCTCCATAATGCAGCGTAAATATCTTTTTTTAACAAGTCAAAATAGAATAGGTATTACCAAAAAAAAATACTCTACTATAGATTGAACAGTACATAAAATCTATAGTAAGGGATAGAGGGTTTGACAAATAGATTTTATTTTTTTATAAAATCAGTTTATATGGTCAAACCCTCTAAAAAAGTAAATAAGGGATAGAGAGTTTGACTGATTTGGATTATAGAATTTGAAATTTTTCAAATCTTCTATCGCAAAATGTTTACCTAGTTTGGGTATTAGTATATTGACAAGTTATGAATAGTATAAATCAAACGGGTAAAATATTATTCGATTTACATAATTTGAACCAAACATGCACATATGATTTTACAAATTCTTGAACTTGTGTCCACCGTTTCTAAACAAAATATGAGAAAGTAGAACATAATATAACATATAATTCAGCTAAACAAATGATAGTCACAAGACCGCTTATCTTGTTAATTTAACTAAACAAAAAAAAAAGTCTAGTACTTAAACACAATCAAAGGAATTGTGGGTCAGGTAATAGAAAAAAAGCTGCCAGAAAATGGCTTCTGTAGGGGCGGTCCCAAAGGGACAATCATAGTTGGTAAAGGAATGATGACCACTTTGGGTGTGGGGGCGGGGTGTATGTTAAAATTAGAAAACTGGAAACGAGGGAAAATGTGTATGTATATTGGTATGTTCAGAATATATAACATGAACCATGTATTTACAATTCAAATTATATAATTTGAACGAGGTAAAATGTGAAAATTGAAAGCCGCATGAGAAGATTGGAGTTTGGAAAAAGAATTTCACAAAAAAGAAAAACGATGAATAAAGAAGAAAAACTAACAGTTATCCTTTTTCTTTTACAAAATAATTCTGCTCTTCTCCAAACTGTTTTTGCTCGCTCCCAACTGAAAAGACATAATTACCCCTGTGTAACTTAACTCATGACTTAAGTCACGCAGGAGTATATTCGGAAGTTTGGTTGAGAGTGACCAATTTTTAATGAAAGAAGAGCATAATTTTTTACAAAAAGGCAAAACCAAGGATTGGGCCCGTCCTTTAGTTAGAAATTTAGGTCAATTAATAAATATCGTGTATCGTATATATTTGGAAAATTGTTGTATACACATTTGTTTAAGCTGAAAAACACATGTAAATTACTCAAATGTCCCTCGGCAGTTAACTGCCGAATTATGGAACCGGTTGCAGTTAACTACCGAGGAAAACTTCGGCAGTAAACTATCGAGGAAAACTTCGGCAATTAACTGTCGCGGAAACTTCAAACTTGTTTTTTTTTGTTGACAAAAACAATAAATTATCATTATTAATATTTATTGATTTTAAATGTTTCAATCATTATTTTATTACGTTTCAAACAATTGTAGTATAATACTTATGCATATATATCTTAATAAGATTAACATTTAAATCAGTGTAAAATTAAGCATTTGAATATTATTTTGCACATTACTTAAATAATAATAATAAAAAAAAATCGTTAAAATAATTGTGCAAAACGATTTTTTTTAAGGTATAGTATGTTGTTATATTTTCTACATTAAAATAATTGTGCACAACGATTTTTTTATTTATTTAAGTAATTTGCAAAACAATATTCAAATGCTTAATTTTTACACTCATTGAAATGTTTTTTGAGGACTTAAATGCTC
>Ga0315914_1001585_pt1 | contig 34253 bp, 14 predicted proteins | sample MpolenodulesMG_FD_203920 | JGI IMG/M metagenome (GOLD analysis project Ga0315914, IMG submission 203920) | Medicago polymorpha root nodule microbial communities from Los Angeles, California, United States - elongated nodules | ecosystem: Host-associated > Plants > Roots > Nodule | place: USA...
TCATTTATTTTATTTTTTAATATTAGTGAGTGTATTTAATGGTTCACGAATTTTTTTACAATATATTTATAAACATATTTAAAAAGTTACAATTATTAACAATTGCAATGGTTTTGATATTTTTTATTTTTTTCTTCTTATAATAAAGATCAAAGTGAGTACATAGTAATGAACCAAATAGACGCCTAAGAAAAAACTAGAAAACATTTTAGGCTTACATCTATTGAATAAATATAATATAATATCATATCTGTAGCAAAATATAATATAATATAATACTATACTATTTTTTTGAGGGATTTTAGCTCAATATAATACCATACTATTAGTAACTGACTAAAGTAGACATGTTAAAAAATACTAATTTGAAAGGTTATTGGTGGATGTGTGTGAAAGCAGGTGCAACACTAGCCATTGATGAGTGTCAAAGTTTCAGCAGGTTCAACACTTATTTTTCAGGGTTCATGGTATATGAATATATAACAAATTAGTGGGGATTTTGAAATTTGAGGGGATGCAGCTGCATCCCCTGAGCCCAAGGTGGCTCCGTCAATGTTCACAAATCAACAGTCTTCCCTCAAAAAAACAAATCATCGGCCTTAAAATATACTAGTAAGGATCATTTGTATTTTACTTTTTAAAATGGGGAGATTAATATGTTTTATAGAAATAGTGACAAGTTCCTTAAAAAAAAAATTAGTGAAAAGTATTTTAAATAATTGAACTTTTATAAAGTTCAAAACATTAGTAATAGAACTCTCTATTTCTTTTAGGAATTTGAGATGATTCCCATCCTAAATATAAATCACAACAATGTTGAAAACAAAAATCATGTTGAGAAATGTTATCTCACTCTTTTTAATATTATATCTAACATTTATTCTCTCATTGAGTAAAATCAATATGGATCTCACATTTTAAAAAATAGGTCTCATTCTCATATGAAGTAATGTGATTCACGTAGATTTTGCTAAATAAAAGAAAACATTAAAAAGAGTGTGCTTCTAGCATTCTTCAATCCTATTTTAAATAAGAGTAATGTTAGTAACACGATCTTTAATCAAGAGAGCAAATTATAGTCAACCCAAAATAGTGTAAGTATGAGTTTATAGCATGTTGAATTTAATTCAATGTTTTTTGTTTGTTGATGGAGTGGTAAGCACTCACTCACATAAATCGAAAATTCTAGCTACAAATTTGAATAACATATAAAGTATTCGACCTAATAATATCAATAATTGTCAAGTAAACTATACATATGAGTTCGCTCAACTTTAAAAAAACCAATTTAAAATGACAATTTTAGATTATATTGTCAAACTCAGAACATTTATTGATTTATAAAATGACATTTAGATGACTTGGAAGGCTCGTAATAATCATATTTTTTGTAACAACGAAATTAGTGTTGAAACTTGAAATCATCACTAAGAAAATAAAAATCCAAGTGTGGTAGAGCATTGAAATATATGCATCATATTTCAAACTTCGTTTGTGACTTCAACCATTGGTGGAGAAACCCACTACAATGTCTTGGTAAAATGCATCATATTCATGTGTGATTTTATAGTCTTCTGTTTTGGTCTTCACTTCAACAACCCCAGATATTCAAGAAATATATGCATGTCCATTTTCTTTTTGTTATAGATTCGACAGAATAATTGAGGTTTAATTCATATCTTATTATGGATGGGATGAATAACAAAATGGATAAATAAAAAAGACAATAATATAGGGATTCATTGAGATTCTAAAATTGGATGGAACAATACTTAATTTAGGGTGAGCCAATAAGATGAACTGAAAAAGTTCTCTATCATTAACTATGTAAGATGTACAACAACATCAATTCGATATCCGGCTACGAAAAAGAAAAAGTAGGATCAAAGAAAATCAAAAGAAATGGACCGAAATTTTTTATAATGTATCTAATCTCACCTCTGAACTTCCCTAAATTAAACTTTTTGGTCTTCAACCAAGTAATTTTACCATTTGAATATTGTTGAAATATTACTTTTTGGAGCGCAGAAAAAATCGGGTGTGTGGTGTAACTAGTTGTTATGGTTTTCTTGGGAGTTTCACTATGTACTATTTATCATTAGGTAAATAACAACAACGATTGTAGACTCAACCAATTGTCATCTTGATTAGCCAAGTTAAAAAAAAAAATCATATATGTAATTCAAACTTAAAGCAATAAGATAAAATTAGAATTCTTTGAAATCATAAAACAAGAAAGAATTAAGATTTATGAAAAGTCTATCGTCATGACTTCTTTACACAATCCTAAGATAAAAGTTGTCTACTCGCACATACTCATTGTCAAATATTATGTAAAAGATAACAAAAGCTTACTTGGATTATAATTCAGCAAAGTGCAAGAACAAAAGTTCTCTAAAGTTGAGAGAAAATGAAGAAAATGCAAAGTTACAAAGCTAAACTACGATGGAATGGTTACAAAGGTCAGAGAGTGAGGCTTTTATAGACCTTAATTCATGCATTCAATAGCCACCCTTGGCTTGATTGCAAATAATTGCATGAAACAATCCAAATCACCAAAGTGTAACCAATACTTTTTCAAAAGTTAGAGTCATCACATTTGTAATGATCGATTACTAGCAACCGTAATTTCCACATGTTTCTTCTGCTTCATTTTTTTCGTCTTTTTTCTTTTAACTACAAGCAAGTACTTTTGGCTAAGGTTGTAATGAGGTTTTTCTTGACTTTTCAAACCTTTTGCATTGAGTTGGTCTTCAATTACCTTCAATAAATTCATTATCATAAAAATATGGCAAATACATCATTTTCCTTACTTTCTTCATAACTTTTTCTTCTTGGCTTATTAAAAGAGAAACAAAAAAAAATATTAAAATACAGCATAAAGTAAATAAAAATATTAATTTATTAAATATAATAAGACTATAAAAATAGGTAAATTTTGTTAGATTTAATTCAAGCCCAGTTTAGATATGATTAGTGTTTTAATCAAGGTTTGTTTGATTAAACACAAGATAATCAAGTTGGTTAGAAGTTTGTTACACTTAGCTAGATTTTAGCAAAGTTTGTTAGGGCTTGTAAGATAACTTGACACGCAAGCCATGTAACTAAACTTATATATAACCATGTTTGTAAGTTTATTTCACAACTAATGAATTTACAACTTTACAAACAATAAACCTTCTCTTTCTCTCTTCTTTTTATTTCTCTCTAATTTCTCAAAATCTGAAACCCTAATTTCTTAAGAACCCTAACTTGCATTGCAAGAAATTGAGAGTAATCAATTAAAAAAATTTCTAACGTTTTCCGTGTGTGTGTGTTGCATCTAAAATGTGTTGCATCTAGCATGTGTGTGAAGTTTAAAATACAACAATCCTTATATATCTTTCATAAAAATAAATAATTACTTCTTTCCAGACAATTTCTAAATTAGAATTAGAATACAACATATAATATTTAATCAACATTTTTTATTGACTTAAACCACATTTACTTCCAAATCATAAGCCTTAAATAAACATCTATTTGACATTTAGTGAAATTGTTGTTAGGTATGGTTATGCAATGACGGTAATTAATTTTAAATGAATTAATTTTGAGTAAAAGTTAGTTGAATAATAATTGATTCTTGTTTCGATACATTTAAGTAAAATGTGATTCTTATCAATTTATGTTTTGTTTGAAATTTGAATAATTATGATCAAAATTGGTTTTGAATTTAAAATGCATATTAGTATGTGTAATTTTAAATATGCACAGCTCATGCAATAAACAAGAATAGCATAAAATAATTGTTTGTAGATAATTCACGTGTAAAAAAGTGTGAAATGGTTGGACGCGGAAGCTTGAAATACTATCATCAAGATGAACCTGTGTTTGAAGCTTGAAATTATTTATCACAGTGTAAACCAAACATAATTCAAGTTTTTTTTTTTTACTTTGTAAACGCCTTGTGTGTGAATAGTATAAGACTTATATCTAACTATTTTTTCATAAAGTTCTTTGGCTTTATTTGGTTTGGGAACAATACTTTTTTTATATGTAATTCATCAAATGTTGACTAGCTAGGACATTTTTCAATATTTGTTTTACAATTTAAATGGGAGTATTTATTCATGGTACAAAAATCTGTAATACCATTCTTGAGTATTGATACAAGATTATCGATTGGACACTAGTAGTAGTGTGGTGCATGTTGAACAATAAAACGTCAATATAGTATAGTAGTAACACATAGTAGTAACATAGTAGCGGGATCACACATTTCCACTATACTTAGAAACTTAATTAGAGATTGAGAGGAAAGAATCATTGAGAAGCTATGTTTTAATTATTCTAAGAGGCAAAAGGAGAGAAAAACACATTTTGTTCATGTTGTGAGTGCAATTTTTATTCACAAACTCTTCTTGATAGCGAGGGAAGAAATACAAAAATACATACCTATAAGTTGAACTTCTTTTCTGTTTCACCTCAGTTCCAGTGGCTACAATAGGTAGATGTTTTAATCCACTCTATGTAATCCATCAACCATTTTATCATGCATTTTCAGAATATATAGTTCACATAATATAATATAATATATCTTACACCTTTATTTATTTGGACTAAAAACATCTCTTTTAAAATCACTACTTTCATTTATGTTTTGTGGGTTTTTGTTTGAATTTTCAGTTTTGTCCAAAGTGGCTTGATAGCTTCCATTTTTTTTGGATATTTACATGCGTTCCATGGTTTATTTGTTGAGAAATGAGAATCAATGGTTTTTATTCTCCAAAAAAGTGTGTTTTTATTTTAGAATAGTTAAGTGGCTTTAATTGGTTAAGTTGCACGTAATAGAGTTAAGTGTTGTTGAGTCTTGCGAGAAAGAGAAAACACTTTTGTGATACTTTTTTAATTGAACGAAATTAACAAAAGCATTCTTCATTTAAAACTGATATAAAGTTGTATGAAATGATTTTCGTTATCCGAATTAAAAAAGTGTATATTGTTAATCCAACAATTTTATTAAAGGGAGTATAAGAGATACTCCAACCCTTAAAACGAGCAAGATTCATACCCAACAACAAAGTAGAAAATTAGTGGCTCATAGATTTAAAGAACAAAAGTAACAATAAACCTCAATTTACAAATATGACCCTTATAACTGAACATGACTATATGATATCCAGTCAAGTTGTAAAATGTCTGTAGTTTATCCCACCCGACAGTCAACAAGGGTTTCTCAAAAGAAGTGTTGAATTCGACATGGTGTGAGTGTTTGTCTACATTACCCAGACAACATTTTGGGCCTAATTCGTTCTTGAATTTGTTATAAAACTTAGGAACGACCTCCCCATATACATGTGGAAAACAACAGCAAAAAGACACCACATGACACGTTTAAACTAAAACCACCACAATCAAATTCACACTCCAAACAAAATGCATCACATAAACTATACATGAAATGCATCAAATAATGAATGTACAACATCTGGTAAACCCGAAAAAACATTTGGTAAACCCGTAAAAACATATGTCATTTATACAAACAGACAATAAGTGAAGAATAACATATAAAAACAAGTTTTAAACTCATTTCTCAACACATTAAATCGGATATCAATATTATCATTGATGATGTCTATTCCAATAATGATCTATCTAACCAAAACTGCCACGCAATCCAAAAATGAAAGAATTTATACGTATAGAACATGAAGAACCTAACCATGAAATATTGCAACATTTTAGACCCAAACTAGATTGAGCAATATCATATGCATTCATGTACATGTCTATATGTTAAACTAGGCTACACAATGAATAACATCTTCAACAAAAGGAGTTTCCGTATAAAAACATGTTCCATATAAAAAACATGTTCATTAAATCCTCATCACTTACTAATGCTTAGTGATAAACGAATATTTAATCTTGTTTTACCAGTAGTGCACTTAAAATTTCACAATTTTTTACACACTGAAGCATGCATTAAAATCTTAGTTTCTATGGGTACCACCAGCTTAGCTTAATGTCAATGCCCGTCTATCTCTATAATCTACTTAAACAAGCATCCAGATGGTTGCATAGCAAACAAATGTTTATGGTCGGAAATCAACAATAAATAACTTATTCATACCTCATTTTTTACATGGATTATTGAGAATCCACCTATCTCCGGCCCGAAGAATGTCGTGTTGATCCTATTGAAACACATTCATGCAGGTTCAGAATCCGAAGACGGGCGTGGTCTGCGATGGTAGTTGATCATTTTACTCATTGGCGGTTCTGATGACAGAGGTGAAGGATACTTGTGGGAAAATATGAATTTAAATAAGAAAGGGTAAACATAGGGGAAGAAAGAATCATACTTAAACATTAAGCCCTCTCCATCTACCCATAACAATTAATGCAACCTAAATTAAATATTTCCATCGAGAAAATCAAACGTTTCAGAGAAAATCTGAAGGTCATATTGTTGAATTTTGTCTGGGGTAAAAGATGAAAATAAGAAACAATAATGGGGCGAAGTGGCATTACTGAATTTTAAATACCAATAGAATCGTGTCATTCATGGTATTTAGATAAAACCTGGAAGAACATTGTAACAATGAATTACTGGTCAATGATCGTGGCCGTCCATTATTTTAATATTACATCGTACGGCAAAAACTCACTCACGGTGAGAGACGTGATAAACTCATCCACTAGAAACTAAGCCCTAAAACATTACGACCTCTTAATTGTTTTTGTCATAATATTTTTATGATTTCACTAAGAGATAAAGAAAAAGAGACAAGTGATTTCATTCCTCAAATTCGAGATCAAATGTAAATTCAACTTACAATTTCAAAATATAACACAGTCATTACTCAATACTCCACTGATATTTACGTATAGATCCCACAGACTCACTGCATAGTACGAACTACAAAGTTGTTGAATCTTAATTTTTTTGCTAACACAAGCAAATAATCAAGTTCTTCATTTATTCACACATGCAAGTAACTCCAAGTCAGCTTCAAACTTAATCATATCCTCAACCTTCAAGCTAACATAGGCCTCAATACCACCCCCATCCTTACAATCAACAAACACAACCAAATTCTTAAAAGTCAAAGTAGTTGAACCAACCCAAATAGGTTTCCCCCAACCAAAATCAGCATCATACAAAGGAAACCTACACAAACTGGTAAAATTAAACACAACCAATTCCTCTTTCACGACCACTCTATCAAAACTTTCCTTAAGAAATTCCAAATGCTCCTTACCTTCTTGAACCTTCTTCACATATTCTTTATCAATCTTCTTTATCTCATCTCTCACTTGCTTCGCTAACCCGTAACACTCTTCTCCACTATTCATCTTCGGAATCGTTATTGTAAATCGTAAATAGTTACCAAACGATTCTAAAGGTAACGGTGGTTCCATTTTTTGGCGCAAATTCACCGCATGAACCACACCATAGTTTCTTTGTACACCATCATTATAAATGACATCAACGTAACGACTCCATATAAAAGCTGATAAAGCCTCAACACGTGTAGGATTAAAATTAATATATTTTGCTCTAAGATTTTCAACTACGTCAGCATTAAAAACAAAAATTTTGCAAACTATATTTTCTTTAGTAATACCACTTCTAGGGTCAAATCCCGAAATATTTTTGGGCGGGAAAAGCTTAGAAGAATCAAAAATAGGTTTTGGAAAAATCGATTTTCTAGTAATATTTGCCCAACTATTGAGGAAATTGAAAAATGATAAACCATCAGCTATTTGATGTGAAAGACAAGCACCGATTGCAATTCCACCACAACTAAAAAAATTGAGTTGAATACCGAAAGCGATGTTTGTGATATCGTCAAGTTGAAATGGAATCAAACGGTTGAATTCATTTGGAATTGGATTTTGAATAATGTCTTTGAGATTGTAGTTTGTGATTCTTGTTTCTATGTAAGGGATTCCTTCGTCATTGCAGTGTATGAAGTTTTTGTTGTTCATTCGTCCTGCGAGAGGGTAGAAATGAGTTAAGATGTTTGATAGGGATTTTTTGAGAGTGTTGGATATGGTGGTTGTGTTGAGTGTGTCGTTGTGAGAGTAGAAGAGGACGATAGGGTTGTAAACCATAGGCGCGATTTGGTCAAGAAAGGAGAGTTGGTAGTGGCGAAGATGAGATGGAGTTGGAGAAGAAGGTTTGATGATTTCTTTGGAGATTATTTCAACTTCTAACTTCATTCTTAAATGTATCTTATTGATGTTTATGGAACAGCTTCAATGTTTATTGTGTTGTGTTAACGTCTCGTCTTTTGTCTCTCTATCATGTTCCATATGCATATATAGTGATATCAATTCCTTCTTTTATTTTTTTTATTTTATAAAAGTGATATCAATTCCTAAATTCGAAGTTTCTTGTAAGCTTTATATTTGTTTTTTTTTTGGTGGAGAATTCTTGAATTATTGTTTCGTGCTAGATTAGACTTAACCAGTTTCATAAGTTTTTTCTTGTATGCGTGTATACCTTTTTAATTTGATAATATAGACAGACTAGCTAATCGAAATGTACATACATTAGTTGGACCAAATTGAACATAATTAACAATTAACATTAGGCAAGCACAGAAAAAAGGAAGCACAGAAAATTACATATCTTAATTAATATCAGAACAGCTACATGCATGAACTGATTACCATTAGGATTTTATTTGATATATTTCAAATTATGTATTTTGAGTATTTGATATTGTCGCTTGCTCTTTCTAACTTTAATTAATATTTTGACTTTTACTTGCTATTGTACCGGAGATGTATGTAACTTAATCTAAGGATTACTTAATTTAAGGGGGTTAGGTTTTTACGTGTTGGGGATACCTTTCATTTGTAAGATTTATAAATGTTTCCCACACAATCAAGAAAATGGACAATAAGTTCTAGCTACTGCTATTAGTATTTAGTACTAGCGGAAAGACGGCTGTCCGCTGTTTCTACTACGCTAGCATATGATTATTTTATTATGTTTGTTTGTATAATTTTGATTAAATTTTTTAAATTATTAAATATTAATGGAAATTATTGATATATTGATTTATAAACAAAATATTGTCAAGGGATATAACAATTATTTATGAACTCAACATATTTTAGTTTGCCTGCATATAAAATAAAGATAAAATAATGATCTTTTATTGTTTATTCTAATAGTAATTATTAACATCATAACATAAATGTATAAATGACATGTTATGTAAAAGAAACATTGCTATGATTGCGATAAAAGAATATCTTTAAAAACTATATTTTTCGTAAAGTCTTCATCTTCTCCTTCTGTTTTCCTTTCTTTAATGAGAACTTTTGTTGAATTTTGAGAAGCTCATCTTGATAAAGCTACATATAATTGACCATGGCTGAAAACATTCTATGGAAGATAGATTCCGACATTGAGAATGGTCTGCCCATTAACATTAATTTTTGCTCATGTTTGTTACTAATCTTTTTTTTTTAGGATTTAAAGTACAATCTTTACCATTATTTTTTGCTCGCGTTTGTTACAATTGATCAAAGGCTAAGGAAGAGTAACTTATATTAATAAAATAATAAAATGATAAAATAATATGGAAATACTGTTTTTTTTTTGGAAGGGATATGAAAATACTTGGCAATCTTCGTTGGTTGTATTGAGGGGAACAACACATATGTACAACATAAAAGTGATTGATAAAAAAGTACCATGAGTTTATGTTTTGTGCTAGTTTTTTGTGAGTTTGATTTCTGGTTAACGGAGGTAAAAGAGGGTTAACGAGGATGATTAGTGACATGGATTACTAATCCACGTGTTATTTTATAATTGACTATTTGTATTTAAAATTAAGGATATTTTTGAAAAGAAAAGTCCAACCCAAAAGTGTGGTGAAAGGAGTAGTTTTCTTTATATATTTACTCTTATCTATCTGTTACATGTGTGATTTGTATTGAAAATTGAGCGTATTTTTGCAAATATAAATCCAGCACAAAGTGTTGAAAGGCGTGGTTTAAATTATTATTACCAGTGAAAAGACGGCCACTCACGTTCCCCTCTTCCCATTCTTTTTATTGCGCTAACGTTTGAAAATCATGAACAGTTTTTTTTTTATGAAATTTTGATAAAAACTAAAAAAATAAATATAAATGATTGTTGCTTTCATGTTATAAAAAATCAAACTAACCATGATTATCTATTTCAACGACACCGCCAATAATACAATATAACAAAAAAAAAATCTAAATTCTTTTTTTAATGATACCAACAACAATTTTATTATAAAAAAAGGTGTTTGAGGGTATAATTGAAATGATAAAAAAGTAAGTATAAATACACTCATCTAGTTTGTTACACTTTTTAAATGATAAAGGAAAAAAAAACAAAAAATATATATTCATATCGTGTTTGTTACATTTGTTTTAATATTTAAATTTATTTTTATCTATTTGTTTCATGTGTTATTTGTATTGAAAATTGAGAGTCTTTTTGAAAAGAAAAATCTAACCCAAAAGTGCTGAAAGGAGTAGTTTTCTTTATATATAGTATAGATTATTATTATTATTATTATTATTATTATTATTATTATTATTATTATTAGTACTACTACTAGTAAAAAGACAGGCACTCACTGCCCGTCTTTCTGCTCTTTTTATTGTGCTAACGTTTGAAAATTATCAACAATATTTTTTATGAAATTTTAATTTTGATTAAAAGTAAAAATATAATTGTTTTTTACTTTCAAATTATAACAAATCAAACTAATCATGATTATCTATTTCAATGAAACCAACAATATAACAAAAATATATAATCTAAATTCTTATTTTTTAATGGCACCAACAACAATCTTTATTATAGGAAAAAACTGTTGTTTAAGGGTATAATTGGAATAATTAAAAAATAAATATATATACATTCATAGAGTTTGTTACACTTTTTAAATAATAAAGAAAAAAAAGAACATTTGTGTTTGGATAATGAAAAAATAAATATATATAGATTCATAGAGTTTGTTACACTTTTTAAATGACAAGGAAAAAACTGAACATTTGTGTTTGTTACATTTTTATTTTAATATTTAAATTTATTCTTATGTATTTGTTATATGTGTTATTTGTATTGAAAATTGAGGGTATTTTTGAAAGAAAAAATTCAACCCAAAAGTGCTGAAAGGGGTAGTTTTCTTCATATATAGTATAGATATATGAAGATCATAAACAAAAATTTGTGAAAGTTAATAATGATTCATCTTGGACAAAGATACGAGTATCGGATGAGTCTCTGGTTAATTTTAAAACACATTTAAGTTGTCACCTATAATTATGCGAGTCCCTTCAAAAAAAACATATAAGACCATCCACAATGGGGGTGTTTCACCTATTTAGCACCACATTAAATAGGCACTCCATTGTGGAGTATAACATATGGGTGCTCATGGAGGAGGGTGGATATGGAAGCACTCTCTCTTCATTTTTCATGGATTCCATTTAATAAATCTTAGTAAAATGAATAAATTTTGTTAAAATTGAAATGATATAGAGTTATTTGTGGGGCCTATTTAATAATTTCTTTTGAGGTGCTGAGTTGGAGAAAATTGATGTTTATTAAATATTACCGTAAAATTGGTGATGTGGACATAGGGGACCCACTTAAGCATCCAATGTGAGGTGCTCTAGATGGTCTAAGTGAATCATTAGTTGAACGTATGTTAATCCATTTGCAATTATGGGAGGTAGAGACTCATTTTTTGTGGTGATTGAGATTCATTTCATTTATCATGTAATGTGTATTTATTCGGACCAATTAATTTCTCAAAAAGTCAAATACTTTCTTGTTTCTATATATAAGACTATTTAAAAAAAACACAGGAATTAAAAAATTTGATTGTTTTAATTTTGTTGACAACTGCCATTGTTTTACAAGTTTACCATTTAGATGAGAAAATTAATTAATGTTTTCATTTTCTTGGTAAAGAAATAATTAATACACTTTTAAATTTAAATTTAAGAGGAGACCTGAAAAAAAGGACAGAAAAACTCATAAGGTTTTATATTTAGGCACCAAGGTATTTACGGAAGAGGTGACATGATGTATTCAAAGACGAGGTAGTATTGATTGTGAATCTAAGATATGATAGAAACAATCAAGTTCATTGATTTTGAACAAGAACGTGCATCAAACGACGTTTATGTTTTTTTTTTCCGAAGTAAAGAGAAAGCACGTGTAACAACCTAACGACATTTGCCAAAGAACTTCTCTAGTTTATGTAAACTATAGACATGAGGAATGCTAGCAACACACGTTCTAACACACACTTTCCAACACACTCTCTTTGATTGGTTAAAATTCACATGAGACCCACCAAATCATATGGGTCCCATATAAATTTGGTGGGTCTCATGTGAATTTTAATCAATCAAAGAAAGTGTGTTGAAAAATGTATTTTAAAATGTGTGTTGCTAGTATTTCTCCTATAGACATATAAGAGAAAACATACCAAGTTGTACCTTGTCCTCTTGATTAAATGTGCATTTATCATTTATCCATCTCAAGCACATTTTTCTTAGGACTGTTTGTTTCAAGGTTAAGAATGACATTCCCGAGAATACATGACTAGGGAATGATTATAATTTATACCCATGTTTGTTATGAGGTTGAGAAAAAAAAATATTCCTGAGCATAAAGGTTCCTAGGAATGAAGTAACTTCCCATAACTTTCATTATTCCCATGAATTTATTCCCATGTAAAGAGATGGGAATGTGCATTCCCATGATATTCTGCATAAATTTAAAAAAAAATTGTAACTTCCAATTTTTCAAGGAATGATAAATTATTTACCAAACACTTTATAACGAATACTCAAGAATCAAATTTTCATATTTTCATTCCCAGGTATGTTATTCCTGGGAATAATTTGTGTTTCCCCAAAACGCCCCCTTATTTTTCTCGACACATTAAATGCACATTTGAGAAGCAAAACACATGTCCCTTGATGTCTTAATTCTTAATAACATTCTATCAGCACATGCATACATACAGCCAGTACAGTAGAAGGGCCAATAAAGTATAGTTGGATGAAATCAAATTACTAAGTTCAATCCAAGATAAGGGAATAGCACACAACCACTTAGAATAAGTCACTACCTTAAGTGTTTTTTTTTTTTTTGAAGAAGAGTCACTACCTTAAGTATTGAGTATGACTCTACTCATATTCGTTGATAAATGGACGGTCGCTCAAGTGTATCTCAGCGTTGCATAATAACAAAAAACTAAAACAGTCACTCTGTTGTCGGAGACATGCACAATCGACCAAATTCCGTGATCAATCGCCAATGTTATTTTGTGTATTTTATTTTCTTTCTTTAGAACCGGATTAGCTGTTGTAACAAAAAGTCAATGAAATGTTCATTGGAAATGCATTATAAAGAAAAGTTCTCAAATGTGCCGAGTGTCAGCTCAAGCTACAAAAGCAAAAGCAAAATGCACTAGTTAGGCTTTGGACGTTGTCGTGAATATGAGATTATCCACTACTTGATAATAAATAGCCTTCAATTCCTATAGGAAGTGAATGTCAAAGTATTCAAGAAATTGCCTTTCTTGGCCAACCCATCACATGCCAAAAAAATACTATAAAATTCGTTCTTAAAAAATGAAGCTATATAACAGAATACATGTTCCATTTCTATCTAACCTGCAGATTTGCGAGGTAGTGCTTTACTAATAAGCACAGCTTCGTTACTTGCAGCTTTCTTTGTGGCAACCTCCTCCAAGCGTTTCCATGTGGCTTCGCGCCCTGCTGTCACTTCACCTTCCTTTGATTCGTCTTGCTCAAACTTTTGTAAACATTCTTTGTACAGATCGAGATCGAGATCGTGAAAAATCTTCTGAACATTTAAAGTCAAACTATGGACAGCTTGACTCCAATGAGTTTTTGTATTTCTCTCCAATGCGGGAAAGATGATGGGAAGTATCACTTTGCAGTTTTGTTTGATTAAGTTCACGATGTGGTCGTTATTCCACAAGAACAAAGCTCTTTCCGCCACCTGAAACAAAGACAATATCAGTGAAAACAAGAACAATACATAGCAACTGCAGCTCCATTGGTCACGACGGAACTGGAAAATTGAGCTCTGCATAAATTATTGTTTGTTTTTTTTTGTGCCCAAAGTTAGATCTTTCTCAAAACACAATACTGTTCACTTGATGCATATAATCATCTGTAAAAACATCGCATGAGTAATAGAGACATCATGCAGTGCAGTTACGCCAAGTCTTGCAAATTGCAGTAGACCTTCTACAGCAATTCAAGCTTTAGGCGCATAGGTCTACCCATCAATGAAGAAAGCAACAAAAAATTCATGCAAAAGACGAAGGAAAATATTACAATAAGTTGAAAGCTATGAAGCAATAACCAGTCATGCAAACACTTCTAAAATAAAATTGGCACAATCCAATCCCTTGACGCATGCTTTGTTCTTTACATTTAGAGGGTTTAAGGGATGGTAAAAACTAAGCATGGCATACATAAAAAGATGAAACTATCTCACTTTTGACACCGAGACATGTAACGAAAGAAAAAATGACAAGCCTGGAAGCTCTAAAAATTCAATAAGTTGGATCTTGTCATCTTCATAGTTTCAAGTAAAATGACATCATGCATGATAAGATTTATCTAATCAGAATCATTTCACTATTGGATTACAACTTCATTCTGTGAGTAGATTAATTAACTAAGAGTTCCAACATAAACATAAAACATATTATTTTTGACATTGATCGTTCCTTACAGAATATATTATGTCTTTTAAATTGTAGGCAGAGTCGTATTACAATTACTAGACGAAAGTTATGGTTGCCTTCACCTCTTCAGATAGAGACATCAACATTCAAAATTCAGCCATAAAGTAATAGATGTTTTGCAGGTAATGTGTAGTCCACTAATTATTTATAGTCACAGCTGCACTCATTCTTGTCTATTATACACGGCCATAATGAACAGAAAGTCAGCAATTTTTTTAATAAAAGATAAAAAGTAAGAGAGTCGCCTCAGATGAACATATAATCAACTTCCTCTAGGGAGAAGATAGTCATTTATTTTCATTTACTTGTACAGTATCTCTAACTAACAGAAAAATTACCTTCAAGACACAAGCTTACATACACTTTAAGAAAGCAGAATAAACCTCCCTAAACTATGAAGGGACGTACTATATAAAAGTAACTTTGTAGAGGTGATTCTAGACCTGTTTGACATATCAATAGAAATCATTTATTTGTACTAGATTGAAACGCTTTATATAATATTATGTGAGTGGTATCAACTCTTCTCTAGGAGACTATAGCATTTGTAGTCCTTCAATGCGAAGTTACTAGGATTCCTACAATGGGAGTTGTATGTTTTAATACAATCAAACGTAACTGGTAACAGGGTGTCAGCTATGTAGTAATTGGACATGCAAAAGGTCGTACAGAGGAGTGAGTGATCTAAATGAGATCCATCCCTCATACATAACAATAGTGATATCTTTAGCCCTCTCGATAGAGTAAGACGGTAAAATGCACAACCATGCTGAAATGTAATATTGAACTCATTTACTATTGTGTCTGATTGGTCATCGAGGAATAAACTGTAACTTCTCTCGGATTGGGCTCGCAATGTATGAGCTTTGTTAACCCTAAGTCAGAAAGCAGCAGGGTTGCATGCATCTGTCTAAAAAGGTGAGTCTAAATATACACTGAAAGCCCTGGCTGTTACCTGACCTGGAGTGTGTCTTCAGCCACCACAGCTAAACTGCTCCAAGGAAAGTCTATTCACTGAGACTACATACAAGCTTCGTCTTAGGACCAAAACTATAGTGATTTGTGGCACCATTTCAAAGGATTTTTTATGCAACAATTGTATTATTTCAGATCTCAGAATTGTGCACTTTCGCGCATCAATGGTGGAAGTTTTCAGCTGCAATTGGTTTTACATTTGTGATTCCCAACAATGGAAACCATAGGATTCAAGAAAAGATGAAATGAAGGAATTTTTCAAATGTCATATGCAATAGAAAAGTACATCTCAAGCTTGAAGGAAAATTTTATCGCACAATTATAAGACATGCAATATTGTACGTGAGTGAATGTTGGGCAGTAAAAAGTCAGCAAGAGAGTAAATTCAGTGTCACGGATATAAGAATGTTATGTTGGATGGGTGGTTTTGTGGGGAAAAATAGAATTAGAAATACAATTATTAGAAAGAAAATAAGGATAATATTCACAATAGAGAAGATAGTAGAATCGCGTCTATGCGGTCTGGGCACAAATGACAGAGAGCTTTAGAAGCATTGATAAGGAGAGAAGATCAGATGAAGAATAACCAATAGTTAAAGTAAAAGAAGACCAAGAAAAACTATATGACAAACATCAAGAGTGGTTTCAGGGGTTTAGTTGGTGTTGCATTCTAGGGCCATCTCCTAAGACCATAAGCTTTTAGTTAATTGACAAAATTGAAATTAACAGCACAAGAGAGATAGGGGATCCCCCACCTCTATAAGCTTGCATCAAGATTAAAAAAATTGTTTTTTATTTTTCAGACACCTATTGCAGGCAGGGTTTGGAATCAGGGGCGGATCCAGGCATTTGGTGCATGTGAGGCTAAAATCTGGCTAAGTTGCTAACACTTGCACTTGCTACCGACAAAAGCAAAGCCAACTTCAAAAACTTATAAATCATAGCAATTGTGTTGCACTTATTTGTTTTCCACAAGATTTGCACAAGGTTGTTGACTTGTTGGTCTTATTCTTAACATATTGTGTTTTATTTATAAGGGAAAATAATTATTTTGGTCCCTGAATGTGTAAGGAGTAACCATAATAGTCCCTCAATGTATCAAAATTTTAAAATAGTGTGCACTTTGCTAGTCAAAATAGTCTCTAACATTAAAATAATTTGTTAATATTATCATATTAGTCTTTTAATATACTTACTTATTATCACTTCAGAGCTATTTTGACTAACAAAGTGTAAAATCAAAGACTATTTTAAAATTTTAATACATTGAGAGACTATTGTAACTACTCGTTATACATTCAGGGACCAAAATAACTATTCCCCTGTTTATAATAAAAAGAAAATCGGAAAGTTGGATGTGGGGCTTTAGCCCCACATAGCCCTCAAATGGATCCGTACCTGTTTGGAATAAAAGGTGATTTCAAAATTAATCATCCTAGCATGTTTAGCAGCTTTCTATGAAGGGAAGTCAAGTGACACTTGATATAAGACATATATTCACTGGAAACCAGGAATCTGACTGTACTCGTTAATTAGTTATGCATAGATGATTATTCTTCATATGACATTTTATGGATTACAACAAATAACCAGGATATGTGTTGTTGCATATAATGTTAGAGCAAGTCCATAGTTCAGGAAGGATTTGTCTGATGTCTTTAATTGTAAGTATATGTCTTAAAGCAACTCTTGTGTTAGTTCTTCTCATGTGAAAATAATGAAAGTATACCCTTTTATTGGCACTCACACTGCTTCTCAACTATGAGGAAAACAATCATATGGTATAGTATTCAGCTGTTTCTGAAACCTAACTTTATAAACAATTTTTTTTTTTTTTTCAACGAAAAAAGAGCGGTAAAAGAAAATGAGCTTGAGGAAAGCATTGAAAATTTAATACCTGAAAATGGGGGCTATTCAAACAATGAGAAACACGGCGAAACAATAGCACCATACATCGCTGGAACTCTGGAGGTTGAGTTGCTTCCAAGACTTCTTCCAACTCACCTAGGAACATAACTTCCTTTGAACTATTTGTTATCGGCCAGTACTTCAATAACCCCCTTATGATTGTATCAGCAAGTTTGCAGTCTTTCTCCACAAACTGAGTAATGCAATAAGATAACTGCTGATGATACATTGCTAGGCACTTTGGTTTGTGCAACGGAATCAATATTCGAACCAGAAACAATTTATGCTCTTCTTTCAATGGCAATGCAAAACCATTAATGATACTCCCTAGAATTTCCAAGAACTCAGCAATCCCATTATGCTTCTCAGTCTCAAAAACAAAATTCAAAAAGATGTTATTGATTGATTTCCTGATGAAAGGACGATGTGCCATTAACTTGCCATAGATCCGATGCAAAGACATTTTCAAATACTCCCTTTCTCTATGATCTTCCGAGTCAAACAAATCAAGCAGCCTCAAAATGAACGATTGATCAATGAATCTCTTAGCCAACTTCGCATCCAGCTCAGGCGATGCCACAAATCTAAGAAAAAGCTCATAAACAATTTGCAAATGAGGCCAAGAAGGATCCATCGAAGGCTCCTCCTCCTCCAATTCAACGCCATCAACAAGCTTGTTTTCGCGTGGTTGAGGACTAAGTGTTCTGAATATATTTACAGACACCATCTTAACAACCTCTTGCATTACATTCTCAGTAAACTTAGCATTAACAGAAGACACATAATCAACAAGCTCAACCAAAGCTTGTCTCTTAATCTCCTTTTCCTTAAGATGCTTAGTAGGGTCAGTGAAGTCAAAAACAACACTACACATCTTAAGTTTTTTTATAAACAAGCTCGGTTTTTCGGAATTCGGAACATCCCTAAATGCTGGTAAAGCTTCATAAGAATTAAAATTACCATTGGAATTCTCATTCATAGGTAATGAAGATTTGTTACCATGACTATGAAACTGTCCTTGTCCTGCATTCAAAGAAGAATTTGAAGAATTACCAGTTTTGCTACTCCCGGGTTGTGTAACAACATCACTGTTTTTTGAGGTTGCAACACCATGGCTTCTTGAATTTCCACCTTGTTCACGATTCTCAGAACCTTTTGAGGACTTTTTAGGAATTTTACCAAATACCTTTTTGAACATAGTTCATCAAACAGAACAAACACAGAAGAAGGAAGGAAGGAAAAAAAAACACCTTTTTTTTCAAATCTAGAAAACAATGAACCCTGATATGAAGATGATGATTCTGATGAAGAAAAAAGAAACCCTTTTTCTTATCTGGGTAAGAGAACAAAACCCAGTTCTCTAATTTTCACCATGGTGATTTTGAATTGAACTTTGAAGCATACCCAATTCGGTGAATCAAAGTTTGTTTGTTAAAATTGAAGCTTTTTGAGATCAGAAACAGTGGTGGTGGAATTGAGATCAGAGTAAAAAGTGATTTTGAATTGCGAATTCAAATATGAGAAAGCTTAATCTTCTTTGTTGTTTGGGTTGAAAAGAGAGAGAAAGGAAAGAGAATGAAGATGAAGAATGTTCTGCACATTACCCTTTTCCTTTTTATTTTTAATAATTGCTCTTTTAGTTTTATTTTTATATTTTGACTAAATCACAAATATTATTTTAAATATATAAGGATAAAATAAAAGAGAGTTTACCCAATAGAAATATGAAAGGATGATGGTCTCTTTGATTTTATAAATTAGTGAAATTTCTTTAAGTTGTAAGTTTGCGATTTTGAGTTGCTATTCTAGTTATGAAAATGGACTGAATTTAAAAAGATTTTAATGTTTATAATTCAATTTAAATTCCTCTAACAAAAAGTAATTCAATTTAAATTGAGTCGTTGATTTCTCAAATGAATTTATAAATGGTAGCATTTTTATGATAAAAATTGATTAATTAAAGTTGAAAAATTTGTGGTGTTTAGAATTTATCGATGTTTTAAAAATATTTAAAAATTTTAAAATGTGCCTTTGAAAGATTGAATGTTTTCAAAAGAATGTCTTTGAAATGTTGAATAAGGAAATAAATGTTAATATTGTGTTTTTTTTTTGAAGGAAGGAAAATGTTAATATTGTGTTGAAAAGTTGTGTATTTAATTTATTAGAAGTTTAAAATTGTTCTTTTCAATTCATTAATTAACAGATTCTTTTCATATTCATGCATGTTGACTAGAAATTCGATAGAAAAAAATGGGAAAATATAATATTTGTTAAATAATCAAATAGAATTATTATTTCTTAAAAAATGTGTGATCAACTGTTTAAAAGTTTTCCTTCAAAAAAATTTGATAAAAATATTCTTTCTTTTGATTCTTCAACATATACAAACACGACCCAAAAAATATATAGTTTCAATTTTAAAAGTATCATACGTAATACAAAATCACAAATTATTGCCAAAAAAAAAAAACTGAAAAATAGAGGGAAAATGGGAAGAAGCACATGCAATGCAGACATAAAATACGGACTGGATTAATAATTAAAAGAAAAGGAGAGGGAGAATATTATTTTCATTTTTATAATAAAAGAAGACATTGGAAATGTTTAGTGCACCAACATAAAGCAGACACGGTTTTGTTATCTTCGTGGTTGTTGTTTGTTGACCTGGGAAATTTGTGTTTTTAAATCTCAGGATTTAATCATTCTTCTTCGAGAAGAAGTCAAGTCAGTGCATATTGTGTGATTTTCGACCAATTCTAAATCAGTAGAAAAATGTACCCCCATCACTTCATTTCCAGTTTTTTTTTCTTAAGAGATTTATCACTTTTATTAGTACTTTTTTATCATTAATATACTTTATTTATTGTATTTCAATCATCTAACAACTTTATTAACTATAATTAATAAATATGTTTTATTAAATGAAACATATTTTATTTTTAAAATCAATAATCACTTATAATTTAAAACGAACATCTGATTTAAGACCATGGAGTAATTGAAATGAATTTTAGCAGACAAGTAGACAACAGTATTTGACCACCAAAAATGTCAGTTTTTTTGTTTTGTTATGAGTCTCACTTTTAAGTTAAAAATTTGGTTCTTTCAACAAGAGACAAGTCAATCAACTGGCTCATTGTTTGGCAGGGTGTCAATATCTTTTACTAATCACCATATTTGAACTTGAGAAATTACATACACATGAAATTGGTTGTTTGATTGATTGGAGGACTTGAGTTTGATTTCTAAATGAAACAATTCTTAATCAAAATATACCAACTTCATCACTTGAAAGAAAAAAACACATAAAACTACTTGAAGACATAAGATTTTATACTTCAATTTAATCTTATAACAAACTTTAATACACATTCATGAATATGTGTTTTTGAAAACTTTATGAGCAAGGACAATTTTGTTATTATAATTAAATTTAAATAGATTTAAGTTTTGGGATGTTACTGGAAGGGGAAAAAAATCCTTGTTGGTAAGTACTTATTTTCGTCGGTTATTATTGTCTCAAATACCTTGAGAATCTTCGTACTCGTCCTCTAACTACTCATTTCCACTCTAACCTCAAACGGAAGAATCTTCCAAACTTCGGAGTTCATTCCTTGGCAATCTATCCATTACGTGATAGGAAATTCTTACCAACCAAAGACGCGTTCAATGGTTTTGGTACGAATAAAACATTTAAAAATATAACTATTAATCCATTATTTAAAGTCATTAATTTCATTTGGGCATATAGGTTTCCTTAATTTATACGTAAGAATTACGAATTCTTGAAAATTCAACTGATGAGTGATTCTACTCTCCTTCATTCACGCTACTCTGGACTCGAATCAATTGTACTTAAAATAATTCCTCCCCCTCTCTTACTTTTTCTCCAACCAAATTAGCAAACATTCTGCTTAGCTGATTATGAGATGAAGAACAAAGATATTAATTAAATAATATTTTATAATTTATTAACCAAAGTACTCATCTTTACACTGAGCTATTTATTTTTAATATGAACCCAAGAAATATTGTCAATGGACAAATACCTATAGAGAAACCTTACAAAGTATACTTGGCTTTGTTTTCAATGTAAGATAGAATCGATGGTTCTCTTCCTAGAAAGTCTGATATCACTTCTATAGAATCCTTCGCTCCTCCTGGGGCCAATACCTGCAAAAGTTTTAACTCAAGCACACGAATAAATACAACATTTCTAACAATCGTTGATATCTGATTCAGAAAACAAATACATCATTGTAGCATGTGACCTCTAGCTCTAGGTATTTGAACTACGATGCAATTCAACATGAGACAATTATATTGATGATCTCACTATTATAATTCACTTGTATACCTTTTTAATTTGGGGACCAATGAAATTTAAGAATGAGATTACCAACATAACACTGCAGCATGAGAGAATACAGATTGGATCTTTACTCTTAATACATAAAGAGCACCCTCCAAATTGGGAATGAAAATTATAAAAATTTAATTTTTGTACATTTTTCATATGAAATTCATGCTGAATTTTTCAGCAATTTTAAAACGACACATACTGATGGGTAATATATTTCTGGAGAAAAATTGAAATGCCATTGTCATTAATTACCTTGTTCCTAAATTGCATGCCACGAAGCTGGTTTGGAACACCATTGCAAAACATTGAAGCACATATATCAGCGGCAAAAACCTGAAACACAATACATCATTTATTCTTCAACTCATTGATCTGGGAAGCCTCTCACATACAATAAAACTATATATGGATGATTGAAAATTAAAATATGCTTGCAATGAAAATTGATTATCATGAAATAAGACTACTGCATCATATATAGCAATTTAATACCTCACTCCATATACGACTGTAGCAAGCTGCCTCATAACCAACAACACTAAAAGGAAAACATGAAGCAGGATTGGTTCCTTCTAATACCGGCAACCCTAACATCACCTGGGATACAAAGAACTTCTTCTCACATCCTTCATTGAAAGCACTGAACTTCAAATAAGAACTAATCTTAAATTCATTTACCTTGGAATGAAGATGCTTGAATAACTCACGAATATCTATGTTATCCGCAGAATGAATGATTTGGTCAAAAAGGCCTGATATAAAGCAGTTCTTAAGTCAGATGAAAATGAAAAGTAACTATTCACAGCATATAATCATCTTGGTCAACACCATGTTCTATTTTCTACCCAAAAGCGATATAATTTCCAGCTGAATCTTAGAATCAATTGAAAAGATCAGAAAGAATTAGAGTCGTGATGATCAAAAGTAGTGTTGATAACAACATTTTGCATTTTTCAAGAAAAAATTACCATGTCAATTACTTATCTAAACTACAGCCTGATGCTTTTACTTTTTATACTAAGACACAAGTGGATATGCATACATTCATGTATACCTATAGAATATACAGTAACTGACAGAGGGTCTGTTTCGTTTATATTTTGGTAGAATTGACTTTTAAAGGATTAATATAGAAAAGATCAACTTGTTTGGAATTTTAAGAGTGGGTATAGAAGAATTTGCTTTATTTAAATTATTATAAATTAGTTATAGGGTAAAAATATAGGTATGTTTCATATAAAGCAGCAAATCTTCACTTATCATGAAATCAGTTATACTCATCACACAGTTAACTTTGAGAATCCAAAAATATTAAACAGGGCTACAACAGTACAAAATAATTTTCGCCCTGCAAACTTGACATTGCATCACTAAACAAACAGTTTCTAAATCAAATACCAACTATTCCTTGCTGCGCTGGACCATACCATTATAAAAGACTATAACCACCACTAAAACAGAAAATACAATTTATTGTGTAATAAAAACCCGCTGCAGAAAAAAAAGATTCTACATAAACATTAGCACAGGTAAAAGCATAAGAAAAACTAGTTATTAAGAAGTTCGGTTTTTATAATGAAAGGAACTAAAAAAAAAAAAAAAAAAAACTTACAGTATAGAATCTCTTGCTTTAATTTAAGTGCAGAAGAAGAACTTCTCCATCTTTTAATTGATTTGCATAAGTCGTCCTTTAAGGGCTTTGTGATATCCTGGAACCCATAAACTTAACAAATTAAAAACAACGACTAGATATGTTGAAAAGAAAAGAGAAAGTTCAACATGTATGATTCAGAAAGATACGGAGGAAACGTTATAAAACACTCACCTGATGAAATCCAGAAATCAACTTCAGAGAAAAGCTTTCATAACAGCTACATTTCCAACAAAAACAAAGGAAGTATGAACTTGTATTCAATAAAAAAGTATAAATAAAGCACGAAAATATGACTAAAATATTTTACCAGTTTTGTAGCAGTTGAGCAGGTATTTCCACAAAGTCAGGATCAACACGAAATCCAGAAACTCTAGCAAATGAAGCACGGTTGCAAATGTGTTGAACCTAACAGTTTAATAAACCGTGTAACAATGAGCAAACAAAACTAAATAAACTATGCGTTACAATAACTTACACTTTCTGCAGAAAGATACAACTCAATTTATATTCATTTTCAAACTATTGATGTACGAATTTTATTAAAATTTAAAAACTGAGGTGGAGCAATAGCTAATCATAAAAATCAAGACAAAAGCAGCGTCACTGTTAACAAAATTAATTATGCCGTACAAGGTGATTGGAGAAGAAAATTTTTGTGGAAATACAAGCAAACACATCTACCAAAAAATATTACAAATCTTGAATGTCAAAAAACTTCTTTTACTCGCAGACGTAGACCATTTACTTGAAGCACCTTTTACTAGCAAGATCCATATACAGATACCATTGCCATGGGGAAGTGCATATGAAGTAATACTTGCTAGTTGATACTATTATATGATTATACTATATTTGTCATATAAAAATTTGAACACTGACCAGTAATTTAAAGCACCCTGGTGCGACCAATATAAACTAACCCTTTCATGTTTCCTGCACAATGCATGATATTCTTTTCCTAAAAAATCCAGTGAATTTCCAATCCCTTAATTTCTATTCTACCCTAATTATCGTGAGGAAACCTAATTTTGATCTTTCCCGTCCTACACCTTCCACCATCTTGTAACAGTTTTGACAAAAAAATACGAAAAGGAAAAATAGATGTTAACTTTCAGAAAAGGCACTCAATTATACAAATCATACATTTTATTCCACTTTATACCAAACTCAAACAAGGAAATGATAAAAATTATAATGCAAATTATGAGAATGAATATACAACCCTGATCAGTAAAGCATGCTTTATGGATACAAAGCAAACATACCACATGGCCAAACTCGCGGAAAAGACTGACCACTTCAGAAAAACGCAATAATCCAGGACTACATTCAGAATCCTTTTGACACTGAGATATTAGTAATGCAACTGGTATCTGCGTAAACGTTGAAAAGGGACATAAATTAAGAAATCAAAATAGTCGTATATGTCAAGATTTAAGAAGGAAAAATTTTGTTGTAGTGTGCGAGTTATTTCCCTCTAGTTAAATGTGTGTTGCAGGACAAAATGCATGAACTTTCAAGGACATCTGACACCCTTGAATATTTTGAGAGGTTGATGGGTACAGCCTCTCTCTCTTTGGTGTTCATTGCATGGTCTTTTCTATTTTTAAGTAGGTGTCTCTATCTTATATAAACAGAAAAGATTGGACAGCTATTGCCCAATTATACCTGGATATTAGTCATCATAGTGATAAGCTATCTATCTAGTATCTATAAAATTCTTTCAAAAAAAAAATCTACTATCTATACAATGAAATTTGATTTTATTCACTTAAAAACAACCTGTCGGGCTCCACTGATTGTTAATGCACTGTTCTGGAGAGGCACAACACAACTGTGACCATATTTTCCTTCTCTGTAAAAGTCAATAAGATGAAGTATGAACCTACAACTTTCACAGCAAACAAAAATTAATGAATAAATTTCAAATAATTAAAAAGCTCAACCTTGAGAACAAATCAAGGTAGCAATAACCCAAAAGTTCACTTGAACTCAAGTCAAATACTGCAAATACACGAACATCATAATGCCAAACTTCAGCTCCTGCAATTTCCTCAAACCTTAAACCTGCCCAGAAAGTAACAAGAATTATGATGAATGATTTTCAGTATTAAAACAAACTGAAAACTTAGAAAAGGAATTCTCGATAAAATATTGTGGTGCACGAATAATTAATTACGCAAGCAGTTAATCTCGCCAATAAATGCTTACTCGTGAACTACTTTATGAACACTGGAAAGTGAACTGGTTAATTATTCCTAAACTGGAAATATTTTACCATGAATCCCTTTCCAGTTCCTTTTCAATATTACCAGTATCTGATCGTCAAGACAATAAAATATAACTACAAACAAATTGTCAGATAAAATTACCAAAAAGATCTTGGACAATTTTGAAGATTCCAGATAGAACTAAACTAATTGGTAAGTATTGCTTGATCTCGCCAAAGTCCAGATCATAACTCTGTTCTTCGACCCGTTTTACATAATACAGTAGGTCTTCGATTCCAAATGGAAACTCCCCTTCCTCTTTCTTCTGATATCACAATGAATTTATAATAAGAGATTTATAAATTAAATCAAACAACATACACCAAAAATGTGCAAACCTTCAAATCTTTCAAGACATCAAGTTCTTTTGTAGCCATGTCTGTTACACGTACGGATATGTCATTCAGAAACTCAAACACCTGGAGAAAGAAAAAAATACAGAATAAGATATAAGATTCAGGGAAAAAGTGTAGGAAAAAATATTAAGCGGTCAACTAAATTAATCTGTTAACTCTTACTTTATGGAAAAGCAACAAGACAGCATATCCATTTCTCGTTCCAATATACATTTAACGGGAAACAAGAATGGGCTAAACTTGCCGAAACGACATAAGTGGCTTATAATGCTTTAAGTTAGAAGAAAAAAGATGAGCAAAGAGATGAAATAAAAACAAGTGTGTGCTTAGAAGGCTTGATTGCATGATACATTGTTGAGTTTACTTTCTTCTTTACACAGACAAATTTATAAGGAAAACAAAAAAATTAGAAGTTCAGATGGAACCCTCTTCTATTACTAGGCAAACCCAAAAGAGAAGCAATCCATGATACATCTAACTAAACTCCTAGTCTCTGATGAAAAAATATATATTATTGCATCTCTACAAAAAATTACAAACCTTTGTCGGTGTTTTTGCCATTCTAACATCAACAGCATACTCAGCATAGCACGAATAGCCAAGTAAACGAGCATATTTATGACGCTGTTGCACCTGAATCGTGCCAATGGAATATCAACGTAAATAAACTTATATCATTTTGGCATTGAAGTGTAAAGACATCCAGAACCAACACAAAATCAAGAATTATATAAAACTAAATGAAAGATGCCCAAACGGCCCTCCATAAATAATTCAAATTTTATGCTATAAACTAACCTACGAGTAAAGCTCGTAATAAACTAATAATCATATATACACATTCAAAACTGAAAATACATTCAAATCTAATAAATTTGACTACCTTATAAGTTGTTTCGGTTAATGAAAATGTAAAACCACAAAATTAAATTGAGACCATTTTCTTTTTCCAAAACTCTAACCACCAATTTAAGTACAATAAGAATAGATTGCTAGCTTGTTCAAAAAAAGAATAGATTGCTAGCAAGTCCAATTACAAAGTCCAATTAAAACATAACTTGTATACTTATATCTATCTCAAAAGCACGTCAGAAATATTTGATGATAAATAACTGAAATTCTTAAAGAAAAATGTCATAATGAAAATTACCAGGCTTTCTAAAATAGAAAGATTGGCTTCTCCACAACGATTCCCATATGCCCGTGATACCATCCTTCTCGTAGTTCCGACCTTCATGTGATCAATATAGAATTTTAGACTTTGTCAATATATTTTCCATAAATAACACTCAAACAAAAATTTACCAAGAAAAGAAGGATGCTTTTCTAAAAAGAATAATACTTGTGTGTGTGACTATGGAACAAGCGGAATACAAGGTACCGATATGTTATGTATCAATAATAATATCGCAAAGTAAGAACCACGATTAACCATTTAATTCTGAGACCTACACGATAATTGAATAACAAAAGTTCATTGTGGACAATTTACAAAATCTAAAACAATTCATTCTGACAAAAATATGAAGCAGCACTGCTTAAAAGATTTTTTTTTGTAAAAAAAACACAGTGAAGGAAGTCATTCCAGCTTCCTGGTCTACATCTTCCAAGTCAAATCCCCTTGGAAAGAGACTACAACTGGATTTCGGATGCTTTTAATTATTGGAGTACCGGTGGTGCAAGAACCAACTTAATCACATTCATGATATGTCACTATAAATAAATATGAAACTATTAGTTAATACTTCAGCCACCATACCTTGCAAAATTCGAGTACAGCTGTGACGTGATGGCTTCTCAAGGAGATCTTCAATTGTCCATTTTCAGATTTATCTAAACCCTGTAAAGAAGATATATATTGCTAAGTATATAACAACCAGAAAACAAAAACGGTTAACTGAAGGAAATGCAAAAGCAGTGACTAGGCTACATAAAAAGCCATGCATGAAGGCTTCGAGTCAAACCAGGTATAAATATTACACTTATCCATAGTAATGGTTAAATCAATCTGTATAAGGACCTGTTTGGATTGGCTTATTTGAGCTTATCTACTGGCATAAGTTTTGTTAGACTGTTTGGAAGAATTTATGAAAACAGCGTTTCATACGTTGTTTTCAACTTATTTTCATGAGTTCTTCAAGGTAGCTTATACGGAAACAGTTTCACTTTATTTTATCGTTTGCTATAGAAATAACTTAAATGTAAGCACTTATCCTGATAAGCGCTTGGGCTATAAGCTGCAAATAAGTTGTTTATCCAAACAGTGCCTAAGACATGGAGAGGAAACCAGTCTATTGTGCATTAATCATACCCTTAGGTAGTCCAATCGGTTGAATAATTTCTTGACTTTAAAATCTACATTGCCTCTATTTATTTGAAGGCCCAAGACATGGAGAGGAAACCAGTCTATTTGAGGGCACCAGGTTATTCGATGCAACATCCACTTCCCAAACACATGAGTGCTATGGCTGTCCATTCCCTTCCTATTACTTCCACTATTTTTTCCAAAGACAAATACAGTAGAGGATTCTTGTGATGCTTCCACATACCACCTCAAAATTCAAGTTCAATGAGGAAGCAATCATTCCCAGCCCACCCACAAGAGTTTTATGACTCAATTATGCAATTTATGTCTCGATAAATAATAGATTGCAATGGATTTAGAATTAAAATAATATAAGCCATAAATTTGAAGTTAATTAATAGCAAGCATACAAGTATAATTTATTAGTTGATTTGGGCCATGATGCAAAAGGGGAAAGCAAATTCTTCAGAAACATGACTACACTTGTCAAGTGGATTGATGGAAGAAGGATAGAACAAACCTTGAGAAACTCTGGAGGTAATCCAGCTAACTCTGACTCATTGAAGGGAAGAAATGCGCTAGCATCGTTCAGATTTTGGATATATATAATGCTTAACTCATCAATCTGAGCTTTTATACGCAGCAACTCTTCTCTTTTGCTTGCACTGAGGTTCAATCCATTTCGCTCAAAATCTCTCACCTGTCACTGATTAGGAAAGAATCAACATATGGATTGCATAGTTCTCGTGGATAACTAAATTAGCATATGATTATGATGCAACTCCTCGATCATTTCAGCAATACACACACACAAGCAGTAACTTATTGAGTCATTAAGTTTCCATAAAATCTCCAACAAAAATAAAAACAAAGAAAGAAAAGATTGATGCCAAACAACTATTTACTTCTTACCAGAATTTGAACAAAGCTTTTGATTTCAGCATTCATCCAGTCCCCTCTCACTGCAAATGCTTTAACGACAAGATATATGTCTTCACGTTTGCTGATCCGCTTGCATGGAATAACACACTATTTAGTTTCTTAATCCATCAAGTGAAAAGACGTGTGATCTTAAGAGAGAAAAAAAAACAAATGAACACCACACAATGCGTGCAGCTTAACAGCATGGGGAGCTTATCCTCACTGTCTTCATTCTGTCAATCCAGCAAACTTAGCAACCAGTCCTATATTATCCCTCAGTTTTTAAGACATTTATGCCCCACCGAAAATGGATAAGGACAGAAATCACAAATAGTGTAAGAAACTAAAAATCAATAACAATGAACCTGCAAACGTCAAGATGAGCGTCTATTCTTCGCTCTGCTTCGGCACTTGCTTTGCGCTCATCCTCCCGTGTAGATACCAGCTTTGGTAACAAGCAAGATTGAATCAATGGAAATTGCTGCGCTTGAAGTTCTGCTAGAGGTGATATAACATTTGCATATGTAACCTGCAGTTTTTATCAATACAAGTAACACAATCCACTTAGTGAAACGGTAGGTGAAAAAAACGACAGAGAATTAAATACAAACAGTTAGAACATGTTTCAAAATAGTTTAATTTTCATACACTGTCAGTGTAAAAAGTTTTACACTATCAACATATCACAACCATCTATATGTAATATGTGTGACTTTAAAAGTAGTTAGGATAAAAGTCAAATGTTTTTAATGAAGTACTGAGTATGATTGACGGTGTAAAAACCTGTTACATTGACAGTGTATATAAGTTAAATCCTACAAAATAACTACGTAAAAATAATGATAGGACTTCTTCTTCCAGTTGAAAAATTTGACCACGAATTATAAATTTCAGCATTTCAAAAATCATTTTTGCGACAGAGGTGAGCTTGTTATGAAGCAGCAATTCAGAAAATAAACAAGAATAACGAAATCAGTGAAGCATAAAAAGCGAATTGATAATACCTTATCGAGCGGCACCGATGCAACTAAATTATGAACCTCATTTGACTTAGCAATGATTTGGTTAGCTAATTTAACAATCTCAGATGCAGATAGGTTAACACTAACCTTAGAACCTGCAAGATCTACAAATTTCCGCATAGTGATTTCAGTAAAACGAATTCATTTCGCAACAATTCATGCACTAACTACACGAATGCTTAAAAGTAAAAGGTTAAAGAGAATTTAAGAGCTGAAAAGAGTGAGTACCTTTCTTCTTTGCATTTTTCTCCTTCTGGTGTTTGACGGCGGCGATAACGAGGTTAACGGCAATTGCAAGCACCGCGGCGGTTCCGGTGAAGGCGATCATGCCTCTACCTTTGTTGAGTTTTTCCATTTTCTCACGCTTTCCTTCGTTTTCCGTCATTTTCTTTCTCAGCTCGTTTTGTCTTTACTTTCTATCCCCTGACGAGCGCGAAGGGGGTTTTTTTTGTTTTGGGCGGAAAATGAAATGCGAAGATTGTGACGTAAATTTTGAATTTCCCAAAATTAAGTATGGAGACACGTTATAACGATTAATGCGTTCCTTTTTTTTTAATTTTGTACACGGAATAATTAAAAAATTGTAGAAACAAATTATTTATTTATCATAGTATTACTTTTAATTATATTATAATGATTTTGCAAATCTTTTGGTGAAAATATAATAAATACTCCACTATGAGTGATTTCAAAAATAATAATTAAAGATAAATTTTAAAATGACTAAAGATTTATAACGAATAGATTAATACAATCATATAAATGAACATATAAGAACTTTAAAAATAATAGCTCAATTATTCACATTTGAAAAGGACACGTTTTCATAGATGAAAAAATTGCGAGTCTAAAGCGGCGATTCAAGATAGCTTCAAGATTTTGAGACTCTCCGATTCAAGACTCATCTTGATCCTCTATCATCCTCGTTTGGATTGTTCGTTGTTCTTAGTTGTTATCTCCCTTAGTGGATGCCTCAAACCCCCTTTCTGATTCTCTTAGTCTCGTTTAACCTCTCTTCTCTGTATCTGCTTCATCCTCCCTTCCTCATTTCCTGGTATATCCAACAGCTACCATCCTTTCTCCTTCCCCTTTTGTTATTCATCTATAATCTCTCTGCTCTGTGAATCTATCTTCATCTGTTTTCTTCTTTCTTTCCCCTCCGGTTTTTCTTCCCCATCCTCAATTTTTTAACCTTTGTTTCTCCTTTTTATGGCAAGCCCCAATATGACTCACAATCACATCTTTGTGATTGAACCATCAACCAGCAACCGTAGCTAACAAAACATCTCTAACCCTCTGAATCTTGGTTTTTCTCCAGTTCGTTTAACCCTTCCTGCAAATAATCAAGAAACACAAGATCAGGAACATCAACATCACCATACCCTACACAAAAAAATACACCCCATCCCAAAACAGGTTTCTTTGTCTACCATGAAACCCTAATCCATGAAGGAATTCAGGCTTGCTCCAGAAGCATTCTAGGGAAATTCATAACAGATAAACCTATCCACATTAGTTCCATCCAAACTGGTTTAAGCAATATATGGGGAAACCCCTCTGGCCTACAAATTCAATAAATTGAAGGCAAAATCCTTCAATTTTTCATGGAAAACAAATTTGACCATGACCGAATATTACTTAGCAACCCATGGATCTTCAGAAACTCATGGCTTGTTATCAAACCTTGGGATAGGGAAACAGATATCAGAAGTCTTGATTTTGACCATGTTTCTATTTGGGTCCAACTATGGGGTCTACCAAACCATTGTAAAACTAAGCAAATGGGGGAAAGCCTTGGTGCCCTACTAGGTAATGTGGAAGCAGTGAAATTCCATGAGTATCCTGGGAAGCACAGAATCTTGAAAATCAAAGTTGCTATCAATGTTCACTACCCCATCCAAACTGGTATTCATGTGGGAAACCCTACTGATGGCACCACATGGATAGATTTTAGATATGAAAAGCTACCTCATATATGCTATAATTGTGGACATATTGGTCATGCTGAAAATCTATGCTACAACACTACACTTGAAACAGGAAATACTATACCATTGGGACCCTGGATCAGATCAACACAGTATGGAAGAAGAGTTCTAGAAGCAAAAGAAAAACAATACTACAGTAATCCCTCTCAAGCTAAGAGCTATGGCAGAAACAACCCACCTGCTCCTGAGGCTCTCATTCAACAACTGGCTGACATGAAGATAAACCAAGCTACTCCTATGGATGCTACTAAGGGTCATCAACATTCTAGGTTTCAAACAAACAACGGGATTCACACTGCACCAAAAGCTATCAAAGGGGTTACCATGCAAATAACTACAGTCAACACTAATCTCCAAGGAAGTTCCAGCTCATCATCTAAAAGACAAAGGACAGAGGACTTATCTCCACTCCAATCTGAAATGGCAGGACCTGCACAGCAGGCCAGCCAACAACCATGAAGCTCCTCTCTTGTAACTATCAAGGGGATGGTAACCCCTTGACAGTTAGAGCTTTCAGAAAGCTTATTTCCCTTTAGCACCCTGATTTTGTCTTCCTAATGGAAACTAAGAAATTAAAAAATGAATGTTCCTTTTTGAATTACTTAGGTGATCAGTATGAGTCTTTTATAGTTGATTGTTTCACTTCTGGTGGAGGTAAATCTGGTGGTCTTATTTTTCTCTGGAACCCTGATTTTAATGTGGAAATAGAGATGCATGATTTGTCCTATATTGATACTGTCATTTCTTCTTCTATTGATAATTCTGTTTGGAGATATATTGGCATGTATGGTTATCCTCAACACCATAACAAGTTCCTTGCTTGTGATACTATAACAAACCTATCTTCTAATAATTGGAATCCTAATTGGCTCATATTTGGTGACTTTGATGTGATTCTTAATAGCAGTGAAAAGTTGGGTGGTAACCCCCCTGGTTTAAATATTACCCAGATGTTCAGAGATACTATCAATGTTTGTAATTTGAATGATTTGGGTTTTTCTTGTGACATCTTTACTTGGGCTAATAATCATGATCATGATAATTCTCATATGAAGTGTAGACTTGATAGATTTCTTGCCACACCAGAGTGGATTTCACTATTTCCTAACCATTCTAACACCCACTTTATTAAATTTGGCTCTGACCATAACCCTATATTACTTGAGTTTTCCAAATTTAACCATGACAGATCTAAATTTCACAAGGTTCAGAGATTTGAACAGATTTGGCTCAACAATGAGGGGCATAACAAGGTTGTGCAACAAACTTGGGCAAATTCTCAAATTCCTATAGCTCAACGCCTATCACTTACCTTAACTAACATGTCCAATTGGGGAAAGGAGACTTTTGGTAATATCCATAGAAGAATTGGAACCACTCAGGAAGCTCTTGGAGCCCTTTACAACATGAGTGACCAACAAGGCATAATGACCCAGATCAAAGACAAAGAGAAGGAACTAGATGAGTGATACAAAATTAGCAAGTGTACTAACTTATATCGAAGTAATAAAATTTATAAGATTCGTATCCACAGGGACTGTTTCAACTTCTACTCGGTAGTAACATTATTATTAAGGATGTTTGTAGAATGAGGGGTGCACTGAGGCAATTGGTTTGATTTGCAAAATAAAATAAAATGGTTACGGAAAAATTGGTTTAAGAAATAATATGGAGAGGTGACTAGGTCATTCGATTC
>Ga0315914_1001586_pt1 | contig 34238 bp, 21 predicted proteins | sample MpolenodulesMG_FD_203920 | JGI IMG/M metagenome (GOLD analysis project Ga0315914, IMG submission 203920) | Medicago polymorpha root nodule microbial communities from Los Angeles, California, United States - elongated nodules | ecosystem: Host-associated > Plants > Roots > Nodule | place: USA...
TATATATATGATGTGGTGATTCATTTGATAATGATGATTGCTTGCTTATAACTTTGAAATGATGAATTGTACTTGTTTAATCTTTTCATTGATTGATGTTGATAAATGATGAGATTATGTCGATGACTTGATTATAGATTGAATATGCTTGCTATGCTATGTTAGTATTGTGATAGCTTGATGTGTATGGAATGTGGGATAATAATCATGTGATGTTAGTATTCTAGGAGGGATGAGTATGTATATGTGATATGCATGAACCCTTGAATGCTTTTGTTTCCATATGTTGATTATGATTGATGTGAAGCTAACCCTCAGTGGTCTTTGACCGCCTACTTGTTTGTATGAATGGATAGACGGTGTGCAGGAGTTATCTTTTAGCTTGAGTGGTGAGTTGCTCGAGGATAGCAGGAGCTTCCTAGGAGTATCAGTCTATACTTTATTTTGGATTGATTTATATGTAGTTGAGATTTTACCCACTTGTCGGGATTGGAGATTTTATACGTTGATGTATTAGTGAGTTTATGACATGTGTATTTTGGAGATGTATATTTTATATCCGCTGCAACTTTTGAAGAACTTTATATATATGCATGTTGTTTGGAATCTGTTGAAGACATAACGTCTATTTCTTGAATATTTGTATTATTCGAGTGTTTTATCGCTTTAATAGAAGTAGGTCGTTACAATAGAAATCCAACACAATAAATGCATTATCCTTGAATATATCGCTTTAATAGAAGTAGAACGTTGGCTTAAATATATACATTATCCTTGAATATTTCTTGAATATTTGCATTATCAATGATACTTTAGCACTATCAAATGAACACACAATAAATCCAACAATTTCCGTCGCATGCGAACAACAGAAGAAAAAAAAAAAAAAAAAGAGGACGCAAGACACAAAACACAAAACACAAAATAAATCCGACCTCTTTTGTGTAACACCTCATTTTTCAGAAGTCATAATTTTTAATGATTGTGATTATTGTGTATTTTCTTTAATATATGTCTCTTTAAGAAATAAATTGCAGTGAGGTTCTATTACGAGAATTGTAGTTGACTAGTTGTGTATCTTATTTTGTCAATTGAACTTTGTTTGACCTCAATCTGATATCTACAACTCGGCACATTTTTAAGAAGCAACATAACTTAATTGGAGACCTTTTGGCATCAGCTGAAACTTTAATTGAATATTCCTAGAGTTTGATTCTTCTTAATTCTTAACAGTGAGTTTGTTTGGAAGTTTGAAGAGAAGGGGAGGGGAGGAGAACCGTGGAAGGAAGGGTTTTTGGGGTGAGAAATATACAGATAAATGAATAATCTTTCTCATTTTTTGGAAGAGCAATTTTTTAAACAATAATATTAATGCTTATTATTAATATTTTGTTTTTTTAATTTTATGAATATTATAATAATATAGATTGAATTTTAAAAATTCATATAAACCCCTCGAAAACCCTCTTACAATACAATTTTGAGTTTCCCTATATGAGGGAGATTTTGTATTATGAATAAAAAAGTTAACCCACATAGCCCTCTCCTCTCAATGTCTTCTATTTTTTCCACTTGCTCCTTCTTTTATTCAAAACCCTCCCTTCGCTCTCCTCCAAACTCCCAATTAAGGTTTAGTCTTCCAACGCCACATAGAACGTGTCAATTAGACTCTCGTAGCTCAAGTTATGGTCAGACAAATCCATTGACATTTTTAAAAGTTATATGAATATTATATTTTACAAATATTTTAAAAAGGATTTAAAATTCCACACTTTTGGGGGAACAAGCATCATAAACTAAAAGACTATTATGTGAACAATCTGGTGTGAGCAACAAAGGGGTGAGAAGATGACGATGCATTCTTTTGCGAGTACAATCTAGGGCTCTACGCACTCTTCTATGTGCGAGAAGATGAAGACACAAAAGAAAAAACGAACTGTTAGTGACAAAGGCGTAGTGCAAACGACAAATTGGTGCGAGTGACAAAAACCTAGCGGACGCAATTGTGATTTTAACCATAGAGAGAGCAAATAAGTGTGTTAAAGACAAAGTTGGTATATGTAATTGAAGTGTATAATTGATATTATTGATCAATTAGCTTGCAAACATGGGAATGGTGATCGGTATGTCAAACTAGGCCCGATCCTTCCCTCTTCTAGGTTCAAACTTTGGACACTCTTTTGCCATCTTATATATTATCGGTTAGGATCAAACTCAACCTAATGCTTGCAAGTTAAGACGACATGTTTAACCGAACCGGTGTTTTGTACAACCTTAATCCCCCTTTACAATTTCTCATTTACTCCTATTAAGAAAAGAAAAATACTAATGTATTCAATGTGTCCTTTATGTATATAAATGTTCCAAATCTATTCGTTTGTATAAAAATGTGTTAAATTCTGATTTTTATTTTATCTTCTAATGAACTTTAATAGGAATATATTTAAAAATAAAAAGAAATATATATTCAATTTCAACCCCAAATATTTTGGAATGAAGGAGTGTGGTTCACATATTTTACTTGTATTGAAAAAAGAAAGAAAATGTCTTCTTGGTAATCCTTGTCATTGAAAACATTGACTAATTCTCATAAATATGGGAGTAATAATGTAAATATGCAGGGATGATTCTGTCTTCTCACCGACACTAACCAATAACAAAGTCAAAAGACATATGAGACACCAAAAAACGCGGTTTCAATTTCCAACGTTCATGAACACATCCAATCCAGCTGTGAACATCAATAATATCAATTATATATTCCAACAAAAACACCCTTTTTTAATAATACTAAAATCAACTTGTATAGTATCATATGCTTATAGATCTATACTAAATAAACAAATGTCCATATTATTTTGTCATCATCCTACAAACTAATATATCAAACAAAACAAACATACAACCTTTCTTACTTTTGTTTCTGTTTATCAACTCAAACTTTAAGGTTTCTTTTGTTCCAAGATTTTTTTTCTGCTTCTGGGAACCTTCTTGGGGTGTAACAACTAACCAATCTTAAGAATAGACCAAATTTCTAAATTTAGATATTCATTGGGATTGGATAAGGTTCTAGAAATGGAAAGTTCCATGAACAATAAAGTGGGGAAAAGAACTTATGATGATGTAACTAATGAGGATGAGGATGCACAAAACCATCTTACTCAGTCAAAGAAGCCAAAACTACCTGGTTTAGCTAGGTATTTCAATAGAACTTGTTCATTCTCTGATCATCATATCCTATAGTATTTTAATTTAATGGTCAACTTGATTCTTTCTACTTTTGAGTGTTGTTGATAAGATGGTTAGTGTACTATATGATATATTTTTGATCAAGAGTGTACTCTGATATTTTTGTAGTGTGGAACTTGAAATATTTTACTTTAAGAAATGTCCATCTAAGTTGGATTTAATAGAATCTCATATAATGGAATCTTATATACAAGTGAAGGTAGCATTGAGATATATGCATTCTAAACATGTTAGTTTTAGATTCATTTTTCTACGTTTTAATGCAAAATTGGTGACACTTACATCAATGATTACTGCAAATGTACAGTGTAATTGTGGAAGCATTGAAGGTGGATAGTCTGCAGAGACTCTGCTCATCTTTGGAACCTCTTCTCAGAAAAATTGTGAGTGATATTAAATCCTGTATTGTGTTAGCAGTTTATTTTTTTGAGCGTTTAATCGCCGTTCTATGCAATAATAGATCCTTTGCTTGAATATTTCACAAAGAGGTTATCAAATCAAAGTACTTTATAGCAACTTTAGTCACTGTCTTATTTAAAAGATAGTATAATTATTTGACATGAGGCCTACAAGAACATGGAGTAAAATTAGCAGTGCTTTCATTGTCTAAAATGTATTATTAATTATTAACTAGTTCTTCAGTTAATCCTTCTAATTCCGTGGCTTACAGGTCAGTGAAGAAGTGGAGCGCGCTTTGGCGAAATTGGACCATGCTAAACTGGGTGACAGGTGTGTTCCCTAGTCAGATTATAATTATGAAAATCTTCATTACTAGTTAAAATTTCTTGATCACTATAACACTGATAGCTGATAATAGATTTAACAAACTAACAACACAGTACTTGATCACATGTAGCCCTTAACGTTATGATGTAAATTAGGATGGTGCAAAATTGTATAAAGTTGTGAACATCCTATCGAAAATAAATAATAATTGATATCTGTTAGACATGATGTCACCCGTGGATGAATGTAAGCAATAAATATAGAGTGAAGTCTTATTCTCGTACCTAAAAAAACCACAGATTCCAGCTTAGCCCCTATGAAAAACAAACAATTTTTAGTCTCGGACAAAAATAAACTGAGACACGTTAGTTTGTCTGTCAAGTTTTCAACACAAACGTGACAGTGCTAATGTGATTTTTCACATATCATTATTTTTACCACGGGTTAACTGAAGAGCATAAGGAAAAGAATCTAAAATACTATACTATTATAGAAGTATTATCTCCGCAACTTATATACATGAGTATTATCTCAGCAACCTAAAATTTCAGGATCCGTCTCTGATACATTTTAGTTGTGCCAGGTCTTCACCGCCAAGAATAGAAGCACCAGGGGAAAAGAATCTGCAGCTCCATTTTAGAACAAGAATGCCACCTCACTTATTCACAGGAGGGAAGGTTGAGGGAGAGCAAGGAGCAGTCATCCATGTTGTCTTGTTGGATCCAAACACGGGAAACGTTGTTCAAGTTGGACCAGAATCAGTTGCCAAGTTGAATGTTGTTGTCTTGGAAGGTGATTTTAATGAGGAAATTGATGATGATTGGACAAAAGAGCACTTTGAAAGCCATGAAGTAAAGGAACGTGAGGGGAAAAGGCCACTTCTAACTGGAGATTTGCAAGTCAGTCTAAAGGAAGGAGTAGGAACATTAGGCGATCTTTCTTTCACTGATAATTCTAGCTGGATAAGAAGCCGAAAGTTTAGACTTGGTGTTAAGGTGGCTCCTGGATATTGTGACGGGATTCGAGTGCGTGAGGGAAAGACTGAAGCCTTTGCTGTTAAAGATCATAGAGGAGAATGTAAGTTTAATAGTGAACACTGCTGGTTTTTGCTTATGAATAAGTAATTGTGTTTATTCGCACTTCATGTTTTATAATGTTTTTTTTCTTAAGATCGCAGAAGAGAATATGAGTTTTTAATAACCTAAATTATGATTATCACTTGACTAAAAGTATAATTACAAGACATAGATTTCAAAACATTTTAGAAGAATAGAGATCAAGATAATTTTTCATATTACAATGAATTTCCTTGCATGGAGTAAAAATTTGGAACAAATGTATAGAATGGAAGCCACATAGAACCTGATATGCGACCATAATCTTCTTAATTTTAACTACGGATTCTTGTTGAATTGTGAGTAAGAACAAAGTCAACAATTTTTTCAATATGAAGGCTATATTGAGGCAAATTTTGTGTATTTTCTGCAACTTGCAGTATACAAGAAACACTATCCACCTGCTTTGCATGATGAAGTTTGGAGATTGGACCGGATAGCAAAGGATGGTGCACTTCACAAAAAGTTGATTCAATCAAGAATATTAACCGTAGAAGATTTCCTGCGTCTTCTTGTCCGCGAGCCACAGAAATTAAGAAGTGTAAGAATTCACTTCTATGTAGACATCAACCATCCATATCACTCTTCTCTAATCATTTTTTTCGAAGGACTAAACTTAGATGTAATATCATAAGTCCTGTTCTTACTATTTTTTTAGAAGCGGCTAATGCATTTCCACCTTTTTAATACAGGTACTTGGTAGTGGAATGTCAAACAGAATGTGGGAGAACACTGTGGAGCATGCCAAGACATGTGTCTTGGGTACTAAGCTTTTTGTTTACTACACTGATGAAACCCATAGCACTGGCATTATGTTCAACAACATATATGAGCTAAGAGGTCTCATTGCTGATGGCCAGTTCTTCTCTTTAGAATCACTCACTTCAAATCAAAAGGTCAATTTTGTATATATGTATATAAATTTGAGATCATGATCATGCTTAGCTTTGATATGTGATTAACAAAAATAATTACTAAATTAGCTCAATAATTAATTTGAATTACAGATGTCTGTAGATTCCTTGGTGAAAAAGGCATATGATAATTGGGACCAAGTCATAGAATATGATGGAGAAGTTTTAAATTCTCTGACTAATTCCAAAAGGGGATCAAAATCTGTAGCAGCTCATACAATGCATCAGAACAATTTCCAAGAGCAGCAGTATGCATCTGCAAAGGGAAGGGCGTCGTACGTGTCATCCGAACAAAATCAACATTTGCAAATAACGAATAACTACTCATCTAGTTCGGATTATCAGATGGTAGGGACATCACAAATAGCATTACCAGGGACCATGAATTACAACATGTCAGGTGAGAATAATCCTGAAATTGGAGGTAATTATTATCATGGAGACTGGTCTAGGCAGAGAAACGGACAAGGGTTGGAAGACATTGTCGCAGAAGAACTTCGGCTTAGGAGTTCACAGATGTTGGAGGGTGATGATATGCAAAGGTTACTTAAGACTATTAATGAAGGAGCTAATTTTGGTCATTCTAATGAAAGTTGTTACACCTACAGACTTCAGTATGAGCCTCAGATGTATCATTCGTTTGGCGAGGATAATGTCAAGTGCTCGGGGAAGGCAGTTGTTGGGTGGCTTAAGCTTAAAGCAGCTTTAAGGTGGGGAATATTTATCAGAAAAAAAGCTGCAGAAAGAAGAGCACAGCTTACCGAGTTGAACTGAGTTCAAATGCTTGAAATCGGAACATTTTCAACTCGTTTCAAGCGCTTGTAATGTAACAAAAGAAATCTATAAAAGACTAGAGGATGAAAAAAAAAATGTTTTGGAGATTTGGTATGTGAAGAATACAACAGTGGGTTGAAGGTGGAAATAATGCATATTGTGACAATAAATCCACCAACTGCAGTATTGAACAAACCATACAATGAGATTAAATATTTAGTTAGCTTTTCTGTCTTGTAAGTTGTAACAAGCTCTCATGTTCTTAATTTTTTTTTGTTATTACTTTGTATTTTAATTATGATTTGTATTTTCATTTCTTATTTTATTTTTTCATTTTACTAATAAGAAGTTTGTATCTAAAGTTTCTTTCTTTTTCTTTTGTGACATTGTATTGTATCATGAAATATTTGTGAACAAGTCCCACGTTAATTCTAATAAAGAAAATTGGAGAAAAGTTATGTTCATAAGATCTGCTACATCCATGAAAAATCTCAGACCTAAAATTACAAGGTCATATTATTAAATGCTTACTCAAAAGCTGAGATTTGTGACAAACCACTAGGGAAGGTTTGGAAAATCAGTTAAAATCCGTATATTTACGGTACCTTTTGTATCTTTATCTAGTCCTTTCCTCGCGTCTTGCGGGGTGGGCGTTAATAAATTTTGCCGATTAAAAAAAATGTAAATATATGAAAGAACGAAATAACATACATATCATATGTGTCTTGTTACATCATCCAAATAGCAGACACATATCACAAATACATCTATAATATTGAGGGGGAGGGATGCTTGGACAATCCTCGATAGAAATGCAGGGAATTGCTGCATTATCAAATAAAAAAAATTACTAAAAGGTTATAAAATATCGTATATAACATAAATTTGAAAATTTAAAATTGGTTTGGAAAATGTCATACCACCATTGGTTACGACAAGAATTTGAGAAATGAAAATGATGAAAACATAAACAAATATGAGAATTTTAGACATATTTTTTTTCCTTTGCATGAAATAAATATATATTGTTTATCGCTTTATAAGGGGAAAAATCTTTATGTCATAACTTAATATAAATAGATTCTAACACTTAAGAGTTGCAAGAAGCCATTTATAATATCCTTTTCACTACCAAAAAAATATACGCCACTACCAAAAAAAAGAAGCCATTTATAAAATTGTATTTAATGTTAATGTGTTTATGCAATTTGTCATTTTTGAAAGAAGCATTATTTCATGTTTATATTTTATTTAACTCAAATGATCATTTAACTTCGATAAAGAATAATATATGAAATGTAGGTTTTGCCCACCGCGATGTGAATTTTCTATACTAGTGAGACATATAAATATTAAGTTGAAATGCTTTCCAAAATTTAGCACTCATCAAGGCTAATATCGAATAATGTAGATTTCGTCCACTGCGAGGTACATTTTCTATACTACTTAGGTGCGATGGAATAATTGTAACATCCAAATGCTAATTTTTAGGTCTGACTCAAACAAACTAATTATAATAAAATTAAATAAGTTTAGAACCAAAAGTTAAGAACAATGCATATGATTTATTAGAATAAGGAGTTAGTCACTCAAATCAAATCAAATTCGAGAGTTGTATAAAATATAATTGGAAGAAGTTCCTATTTAAGTAACTAAATTTTATGTAATCAGTCTACTGTTGACTTAAAATAAAGTGAAATATGGATCTCGATCCACTAGAAAATCTTGCAACAAGATTTTTGGAAGCAAATGTTAAGACTCATTTGGTTTGAGTAAAACAATGGGAACATGTTTAATTAAAAGCCTGATTGAATATGTTTTAATCTTGATACATATATTTATTTATTTATTTTATGTAGATGGAGTTTATTTGGCATATACATTTTATATTTTACATTGAAATGTCCTTATGTAGGACAAAAGAATCAGAAATCTTAGATACAAGAAAGATTGTATGTTCTCAAGTAATCAATTCATAGCAACTCGTTATATTTAGAGTCGAAAATGATGCTTGCAAGAAGTATCAAGTCAAAAGGATAGATATAAGATATCTAGTTTATTTCAAAAAAACAAAAAAAAAGATATCTCATAGTTGTAACTAGAAGGAAAACAATCATTTCAAACGTTGAACACGAAAAATTGCTAGTGGTTCTCAAAAGAGTCAAAATAGAATAAAAAAAGTAAGACTTTCTCTTCACACATTTAGTTATAAGAAGATAAATTTTCTATGTCTACAATACATCATACGTATATGATTCCATATGTTAATCTAATATTTGTTAAAATACGGAGAGTTTTAATGAAGTAGGACATTGACTATAAATTAAGTCCATGTATGTCTAGAATGAAGCAAATTGTTTTATTGACTATAGAAGCTTATGATTGGACTTAAATTTGACAAGAGAATGACTACACGTTTGAATAATAGACATGTTTTTCCATGATCCAAACAATGTATTCTATATTAATGTGCTAATCAAGTAATAGAAACCTCATCTATAACATACCTGAAAAAGGTCAAATAAAATTTAAACCTTATATATATCACTGACATATCATCTTCTTTTTTGACGAAATTATTACATATAATTTTATTGTGGAAAAACAAAATTACATTTTATATCAAGTATCCCCTTAGAGAGAAAGAAAGCATGAACTAACAACTATACATTCATTTTATCTAGAAAAAGGCATAAAAATGAAACAAGAAAATGTTGGCACAACATAAAAATGAAATAAGTACATCAAATAGGAGCAAGTTTCATGATTTTATTGCTCCTGGATTCTTGCTGAATCAGAACAGAAGCAATCAAATACATGATCCAACAGGGTATGCATCATAGCCCATTTCTCCATCCATCAATGTCATCTCAATTTGCTCCTGCATTACAAAGTCTTTCATGACATAATGAAATAAAACAAATATATCCCTTAAAACTATAGTTACCCTCACCAGTGCACTAGCACCTATAGTATCTAACATTATACACCAAGTTAAAACCACATCATTAAGCACAAAATAATATTTATGACCAAATATAAACCCCGCCACACCAATAAAATGGATAACTTTTCGAGTTTAATAACAATACACTTACTTACGTTGACACATAATCATGTTGTATTTTTTTTGCATTTTCCTTTTAACATGTTTGAATAACAATTACATTGTACTTGTACAGCCTTGCATACAACTAAGTTAAAATAAAAAGACAATAAAGGTGTATGTAACAAGAGGAAAACATAAGAGCAGATGATTATGATTTAGAAAAATGCAAAGGAATGATATAAATTACTGTTTTAAAAATTCTACTGTGTCAACAACTGCGAAATTTGTCTGCATTTGGTAGCATTTCTTGTAACTGTTAAATTTGTCCATAACTTCTTTTGCATTTTTTCTAAAAGGTATATATCTGATATTGAAATTATGCAGACTATAGAAGTTATAAACCAAACATACACAAGAATCCAAAAGAAATATTCAAAATTCATAAAACCGTTATACCGAAATAAATAAAATGATAACACGGCTAAGATGTTTCAAAATACCGTCGACTAAACTAAACTAAATAAAATGATAACGCGGCTAAGTTGTGTCATAGTACCGCAGACTAAACTTTCAATCCAAAAAAATAATATAGTAGACTAGAGCAAGAAAAAAGGAGTGTAGAGAAGAAAAAATTTGTTAGTTTCTTTTTAAAATCTGTGCAACAGAAGCAGCCAATTTAATCATACCCTTTTGACTATTGCACCCATTATGTCTTCTAAGGTTCCAAAACCCTCAACATATCCAACTTGGGACCTCATCTTCTCTAACTTGTAGGCATCATTCGAGTTGACTTGTACTTCGGGGTACCGAGCAACTGACGTGGAAGCGCCATATACTTGATCAACAAAAGATGCATCAACTCTATTGCTGCAGACTGTTTTACTTTGGTTGATATTGTGAGACGCAGAATTTGCCAATGCCCTACTGGAACAAACCTGTGAGTTCACAGGATTGAAGGGACGACTCGTGTTTTGGCTGTAATCCGGTTTATTTTCTGCCCAGCTTTGTCGCGGAGCATAACTTGAAGGCTGTATAAAATTCCCAATCAAGCCATCTTCTTGGCATCTCGGCACATTTCTGGCTTCCTCCAAAGCAACAGTGATTGTGTTTCCAGATGAAAAGTCAACTGGACTGTTAGCGATAAGAGGGCTTTGGTTATAAGCAGTAACGCTAATGAGAGGCAGTTGGTCATTATTGAAAGACTTGCATACCGGCAAAGAACTAGCAGGAAATTTAGGTAACTGAGCTTGACTTTGCCAGTTAGAAGAACCGCAAATGGTAATGTTTTTGTTTCCCAAGGAAGCAGATCCAACAGAAGACTCATTTCTGAATGACCCTGCATTGTGTGTCTGTTGTGAATTTCCTTGCAACAATAGATGATGGTTTGAGACTTGATTAGAATTGTTAATAGCCCTACTATCGTGAAAGTCTGAAGCAGCTACAAATCCAGTGGAATCTATTTGATTTAACTGCGATATACCAGTTGCACTATTGTTTAGCTTAGATTGGTTAAGCTCGGATGGAACGCCATGTAATAAGCTTGAGCTTTGATTTGCAGGAATCCAGGAGCTGTTGATGTTTTGAGACTGAACAGTCTGAATCAGTGTTGAAGAATTAATTCCTCTCATGTTCAAGCCGGCTGGGGAATTCAGCCTACCGAAAACTCCGCTCGGTGCATATGACGGCAATGTGGTGCTTGCGATCCTTCCAGATCTGGTTGAGGTGCAAAAGTCTGCATATCCATCTATTCCTCTCATTCGAAGGTAAGAATCATTACCACCGCCCAGTCCAGCAACCATGTTAGTATCATGGGGAGTTGCCTTTTTCAGATATAGTCTATATTTCTGCAATACAAAACGAAAATGAGCTTCATCTGTGATCATCTCAATACTAAAAAAGTGTATTTCGTCATAAAAATGAAGAGGTTTCACTGTACAAAGTTATACATCTATGCTTGAATAAACTTGTCTAGTCAGTAGGACTTGAAAACATGTGTTTCAAGTCTCAAAAGCGTCAAGAGGATGTAACGTTTCCAACACTTTGATAAATGTTAATTCATCATTTAGACTTTATTTTTTCATGAAACTTCTATTAAACAAGATTTCAAGAATCATAAAATCTAAAAAAAAAAAATCATTACATGATTTGGTAAAGGCTAAGCAGAACGATTATGGTGACTACAAAAGCAAGAATAAAGACCTGCAAATGGCTTGCCACATTTTCTCTGGTAATCCCTTCAATATTCATCAGCTCAAGTATTTTCTTCGGAACAGCCCCTGCAACAACAGACATGAGAATAAATCTTGTATTAGAAATTATTGTAACCATGTCTACATATGAAGTTGTTAAGCACTGAACTCAAGCAAAACGATAAAGTTATGTCATCACTATCAAAAACTTACTGTCTGCACCAAGTTGATTAACAGCACAGACAAATTTCTTATGCAATTCAGGAGACCAAACCACACGAGGTTTCTTCTGTGATGACGGGTCATCCTCTTCTCCATCTCCACTCCCTTCACTCTCTTCATCTTCTTCTTCTTCATTCTCCTCCTCATCTTGCTCCTTCCTTCTTTTACCGAGCCTTTTATTCTGATCAGCACTGTTCTCCAATATGTTTTGATTGCTTCCCCCAGAAATATTAGGGACCTTATTCTCATTGGAAGCCTTGTTATCATCCTTGGAATAAGTTTTTTTCTTTCGGACTACATGTTGCCATATGTTTCTAAGCTCTTCAAGCCGAACAGGTTTCACCAGATAGTCACATGCACCATGGGTAACACCCTTGAATACCATACTTGTATCACTGTATCCCGACAACACTAGAACAAGAAAAAAGCGAAGAAAACAGTTCCGAGTCAATAAACCGATTCAATTCAATCCATTATTGTAAATAGAAGAATGCTCAACAACAAGAAAATTAAAGTGTATATATGAACTTACTGATGACAGGTAAGTCCATTTCAAGTCCAACCAACTCAAGCAACTTAAATCCATCCATGTCAGGCATAGCCACATCACTGATAACCAGGTCAAAGTTCTTTCTGTTTTCCCTCAACATTTTTAGTGCATCAAATCCATTAGTAGCTGTAGTAACTGCAACAACAACCACAAATCAAACCTAAATTCTAATAGCAATGTAATGTAACAAGCCAAAAACCTAAAAAAAAATATATAATAACATAAAAAAAAAAAAATTTTGAGCCAAAAGCTATCAAGCACAGACACTCCTTGAATTAGGTGTGTCCTGATGTCGCCCGACACTGACACGACACCTATGATTACACTAAATTATGTCATTTTCTCGAATTATTATACGTGTCGGCGTGTAGGTGTTTGTGTCATGTTCGGTGTCCGTGTTTTTGTCCGACACCGACATGACACCTATTATTACACTGTCATTCTCAAATTATTTTCCGTATTGGCATGTAGGTGTCCGTGTCTGTGTCCGTGCTCCATAAGTTAAAGTCTTCAACTTTGACACATGTAGCAAAATACTAAGTTCTAAAGTAATAAGGTTGAAAACACAGCATATAGTTACAATTTATCTAAAACATAAAATTAAGGTTAAATTGAACAAACACAAGAATTATGAGTAACTAACTAACCATGATATTTGCATTCACCAAGCAGTTTAGCTAAGACTTTGAGACAAGTTGGGTTGTCATCAACAGCAAGAACACGCATACCAACAGGAAAACGATCAACAACCCCATCTTCATCTCTCCTCTGATTCTCTACAACAGCCATCTTCAAAATAAAGAAACTTGTAAAACACAAAATTGAATTTGAAACCAATAAAACAAAACAAAACAAAACTGAAATCTTTTACTAGTGAAACCTCTTACTCTATGTTCTGTTTTGCTCTGTTATTTGTTGTCCTTCACTTTTTCTAGACCAAAAGAACAGTGACAAAAACCCTTTGACTTTAATTATTTGTTTAATCGATGATGCAAATAAATAATAATAATGCAGCTTTCTTAGGAGGAGGAGTATATATTATTTCCGATTTCGAATAGGAAAATAATAATGTTCTTCAATATATTTTTCATCGAATTACAAAATATTGTTAGAAAATAAAACAAGATTTTGTTAGAAAATAAAACCTAATATTTGAAGAATTTTTAGAAACAATATCATTAAATAAATAAAATCAATTGAGATTTTTTTATATTTTATATTAGATTAGATTATTTTTCAGTCTTATATTAGATTAGATTATAAACTTAGTACCAAAATAAATTAGATAAATTTTAGATTTTATTTTATTTTATATTTTAATCCATGAAATAATATTTCTAAAGAAAAATTCATGAAATTAATAGTAATATATAAACATAAATCTATGAATGAATCTATATCCCTAGTCTATTGTAACAATAGTGCACATGTGCCTAACTGATCACATTGTTCCTGCTGAGCTATGCCCCACTAACCATGACATGATTTCAATCATGCCTACTATGAATCAATGTACTACTACCTTTTTATTCAAACAAAAATAATAAGTAGGTTTATTGAGGTTTCTAATTTGTTTTTTTACGTTTATTGAGGTTTCTAATTTGATCAACCAAGGAAAGGAAAGTATATCATGTTCATGATTAGAAAATCCCGGGAAGAATCTCTATAATTATTATTTCTCATTAAATGCATATTCCTATTTAAATTTCGTATATATGGAATGGATGGAATGACAAAAACTTTCTAACAGAATAATTTCCTTAAAAATATCGTTATCTTGATTCCTGTGATTTTAGACACTTTTTTTTTTCTTTCTTTCTCGGTTTCCTAATGTCAATTAATACAAGACTTTTTTTTCGTCTTTCAATTAATTATTTGCGTTTGTCAGCTAAGATGGGGTGTGTAATGGGATTGTCTGCTCAATTGCAAGTTAGTGCCTTGACCCACAAACAGATGGAAAACAAAGTTCTTTAATACTAACTGTTTTTTTTTTTTTTGAAAGATTAATACTAACAGATTTTTCTTTTAAAGATTATATTATTTCCCTATTGAGTAATTAATTAGCACTAATTTATACAAATATTCTAATAATTACTTATACAATTACTATTTTTTTTACTAAAAAAACAAAATTACTACCTTTTTCCAAATACAATTACCAATATTTTTCATTATTAATAATTTGCAATTATCAAATTAATATTACTTTTTGTTTGAACACGACCAATGTTAGTGATATATTTAAGACGTGTTCAAGTCATAAAACCCTAATCATTCTCCTACATAACATAACCGGTGAAATCTCTAACCTTAAAAATATCACACAACTCTTGGCTATTTGATCAATAAAACATAACCGATGATATTTCTAACCCTAAAAATATCATACACCTCCTTGTTATTAGGTTTTTGAGTGTTTGTAGGAACACAATCCTTCTATGAAGGGAATCATATTTCCCACCACTCAACTAACTCTCAAACCGCTTCATCTGATAACGATCGCATATTAAAGTAAAGGTTAAACTCATACCTTTATCGGTTGCTATGTTTATATTTTCAATTACAGTGGGATCGATAACAGAGTTTATATATATAATGACTGATCATGGAGATTTATCGGTTAGGGTTGGAATATATAAGATATGTTTTTATTGTAATAAGAATATTAACATATGTCAATTTTGTCACAACAAACCAAAACTAGATAGTTATATATCTATAAATGTTGGAATACAAAGCATTCGTTATACATCAATTCATAGCTAATAATTGAGTAAGAGACAAAACCTGGAAAGAAAAAAAAGACGAAGATTTCTGAGTAACGAACAAAAGGCACTTGACGATTCTATGGCTTTTCCTCAATCACGATTGTAGACTTGTTATTGCTCTTTAGATGGAGATACAAAGCGGTATGTCACTATATGTAGTTTATGTGTGTGTGTAGTGCGACTGTAATTAAGATTTTTTTAAATTCGAAAGAGGCCCAAAAGCCCAACTGTCAATTAGGAGTCTAATTTTAATTAGCATAAAATAGGATAGTATTTGCTAAAGATTTGAGATGTAAAATAAAATATGAGATAGTATTTTAATTAGCAATATCAATCTTAATTAGTTTATTTAAGAATCTATTTTTCTATAAAAAAAAAATTAAAAAAATTGAACTAATAAATTGCGAATGGCTAATAAAATTAAGGAAAAATTACATTTTTAGTCATTTAACTTAATTTCAGGTAACAATTTGGTTTTTATCTTCTTTTCTTTTTTTAATTTTGTCCTTTTGTTCCATTTGCATATGAATTTTTAAGTTTCAAATCTAATATTTATATGAACATCTATGAAGTCCGGATACGAGATACGATACGGATACGATACTGCACTGATACGCCGATACGGAAAAATTTCAAAAATCAAGATACGATACGGCTGGGATACGTTAATAAAAAATATTATATAATTAAATGTACAATATAATTATAACCATATTTTTTAATATGCAAATATATTAACAAACAAAAGAAACCAATCATATCTCTCAAACAAAAAATCAGTCATAGGCTCGAAACACATCAACGTAAATATAAATAATATTGACGATTAAGAGAGTGATGATTAGTCAATTACATACACAATATATCTCAAAAAGAGCACCATCAGTGCTATACTATATCCAAAAGGAACATTGTTAGTGCTATACTATATCGATCCAAAAAAGAAGCACTATATCCAAAAAAGAACACATCAGTACTCAAGAGTTAAGTTATTTTTTTTTTTTTTGAAAACTCGGTATCCAATCCAAGAGTTAAGTTATTTTAGTTAACATTAATTGGGAAATATCGGGGTAGGTATCGATGCAGGATAATTATCGGATACTCTCGTAATACGTATTGGGAAGTATCAGATAATTATTTTTTAAAAAAAATAAAATTTAATCTTCGGATACTCTCCTGATACGTATTGGGAAGTATCGGTGCAGGATACGCAGGGGATACGGTACGTCATCCATTTTAAAGTATCGGGGCTTCACAAATGAACATAGATGAATACCATATATTTGAAGTTTGAGAGACCATAAGGAAGAAGAAAAAAACATGAATTTTAAGTTTGAAAATCTATATGCAAATGATTAAAAAAGACAAAATTGAAATGAAAAAAGATAAAAGGACTAAACAGTTACCTAAAATTAAGTTAAAGGACTAAAATGTAATTTTTCCTAAAATTAATTAAGTCTTTTCGCTAAAATTATTATGTATTTTGAAGGATTTTCGCTCAATTTATGTTTATTATAATTGCTAATTACAGAGGAAACTAAGGTGTGGGTTGGATAATTTTTTTAATGGCTAACATATATAAAAAAATAAAGAGGAGAAACTCTCAACAGAGTACAAATAACAGGGTTGGCCCTAGGCCATAGGCCGAGGATACGACGGCCTAGAACCCTTGTTGGTAGGGTCTCAATTATTTTTTTTATATAGGTGGTGTATATGTATATATAACAAAGTTCATATAAAGGCCCTAACCTAAACATTGACGTGATGAAGGATTGGACTGAAGTTTGTTAATGTTTTTGACCCTTTTAGCGTGATTTACTATATGTCTCCTGGTATAGCATAAATATTTCTATATACACCTCCCTATAAAAAAAACTTGGTTGTTCTTAAGAATATGCCAAAAAAATTATTATCAAAGAAATTAGTGATATTTTTTAGGCTCTTTGTTCTTAATAATGTGCTTCACTAATATTAAAAATATTGGTGATATTTATTATCCAATAAATTGGGATAATTTTCATAACAAAATAAATTATATTTTGGTTGAAAATGGATCTACTAGAGAAATTAATCTTAATCTTGTCTTTCAAAGGTTCCAAAAAAATAAATTACATTAATATAGTAATGGAAACTTTCTTGAATTGATTGAAAGGATTGCATAGTTGAATTTGATAATGGAAGATCATGCGAGACATTTTCATGTATTATCATAATGAACTTGTTAAAGATACTTATAGCATATGAAAAGAGGAATGATGTACTTCTAGTATACAAAGGAGTTCTTATATCTATGATTACTCTAAAAAGTCTAACACTAATTTTGTATCATGTATTATTGTTGTTATGAGTTTAACATTGGAGAATTTTGCATCCAAAAGTTTAAAATTTTGTTAATTACGTATTGGTATACTTTTACCTTTTCGGTGTTATTATTCTTAAGTGCTAAAATTCAGTCTACTTCGCATGTGCTATTGTTGTATTCTTTTACAATATTTTATTTTGTTTTGGTGTTTATGGAGTATATGATTTACTTTCAGATATTGCATAAAAAAAAACATTTATTTGGTAGTAGAAAACGAGAAAAAATGAAATAAGAGTTAATAAAATTACAACAATGAGCTAACAAATTTTATGATTTATTATGTAAGGGGCCCTTTTCTCATATTATGCCTAAGACCCCTAAAACTCTAGGAACGGTCCTGACAAATAGATAAAAATAATGAATACAATCCAAACAAAACCAAAGAAAAATAAAAAACCTAAGGAAACTTCCCACATCAGCACAAGAAACAAATCATAACAACATCATAAACGCAAAATAACCTCCTAAACAGAATCACCCCAACCCAACCAAGTAGGAGAGAAACTAAGACCAGAACCTCACAGTCAACCAACCCCTGTACAGATCCACCACTAGACACTAACGATGCCCACACATAATGGGTTAATGATCCCTCTTGCAGAAGGAGAAGACGTGACCAAAATCAAAATGTTTACCTGGGGGTTGGATTCTTGACACAAGATGAAGTATATGAAGTGTTAGGATTTTACAGTCTGAAAAAAAAAACGCATTCTACTACAATTTAGGGTGTTCGGATTATAAAATCCGAACTATATTGTGTTCGGATTGTATAATTTGAATAGGTGGAGAACTCATTTTCCATCCAAAAATAAGTGGAAAATTCATTTCGGATTATATAATCCAGAAATCTCCCAGGACATTTTTGTAAAAAAAAATATAGCGCATGTGAAAAAGTCATAGGTGGAAAAAAATATATACATTAAAAGTTTTGTTTATTGCCCCAAAGGCACTCTTGCAACCTGTTGAGTAATCTTTGTGTACTTTGTTTTTATTGTGTTATAAGTATCAAATTGCCACCACTAATACTTGAATCAAACTTCTGACCATTTGATTAAGGGATCCAAATTCCTTACTCTACTTTGATTAATTTAATGTTGATGGACGTTGAGTAATCTTATGTGTACTATATTTTTTTTGAAAATGCTAAAGAGTGCCCTTGAGGCATTGGTTAAGGAACATAAATAGAAATAATTTGTTAAAACATGGTGAAAAGTGTTGAATCCAATCTTCTAAAAGTCAAAAACTTGTAATTTTCAATGTAAAACTACTACTTTTAATTTTCTTAACTATTGCCCTCAGGACACTAGTTAGCAAGACCCATTTTTTAATAAGCAAAAGCCCAGTGAGAAAAAGTCATATCAATACATGTCAAAATAATGAAGAAAAAAAAATCCTATCACAAGGTGATTTCGTGTTCGAATTATAAAATGTTGTAAAATCACTTGTCGTCAATGTTAGATAGTAAATTATAGTTTATTTATTTCTGAATTTTCTTAAATTTTTATATTAAAAATTTAACTTCTTCAATCTATCAACATTAAACTAGACGAGATATCACACATCATTATTAAATTAATTTTGGAAATTTTAAGGAAAAAAAAAATGAAAACAACATCTATATTCAAATCAGTAAGATAATTAATTAACCCCTGCAATAGAACAAGGGTTTTTTCTTTTTACTTTGAGTAGTAGTGTAGTACTTGAAGAAAATTATGAACTCAAATATACATCTGATTTAAACAATGTATATTGCTAAACACACCGTATACTCGACAACAATTTGCACTTTATTATGAACATATACTGATTCAAGGTTAATGCTTGCAAATGCATTCGATTTAATAGGCTAATGTTCATTGACAAAGAGAAGGTGGTATGGTAAACGAGGTTTGGCTATAACCTCAAGTGGAGTGGTTTTAATGTTTGTGAGTCCAAATGTTGCACTCATATCAACTTGAGCATTTGATGGGGTTGTGACTTCAAATGCTTGCAAGAAAGCAGCTAATGCTAAATTTGTCATTTGAAGACCAAATGTTATGCCAGGACAAGACCTTCTTCCACCTCCAAAGGGTAGGAGCTCATAATGTTGTCCTTTAACATCCATATCCTTATGAGTATTTAAGAACCTTTCTGGTTGAAACTCTAACGGCTTCGACCACACGCGTGGATCTCTATGCATCTTCCATAGGTTTAAAATTAATCGAGTACCTGCTCGGATATTGTACCCACCTACGATACAATTTTCAGTGAATTGACGCGCACCTGAGAGCGGTCCAGCAGGATATAATCGAAGTGTCTCTTTCACCACGGCTTGAAGGTAAACTAAGTTGTTTATGTCCGATTCATTCACTAGCCGATCTTTTCCAACTTTTTCGTCCAATTCATCTTGAACTTTCTTCAAAGTATGGCGATTGTTCAGCAATAATGAGAGTGCCCATGTTATTGTTACTGTTGTGGTGTCCGTTGCCCCGGCAATCAACGTCTGCAAAAAAATGCTAGCAACAATACCATCAAACAGTTTCAAGATTTTAATATAATACACCCGTCTATTTTTTTTTTCTTTCTTTCTAAATACATCTGTCTATTATATTTTGAGATTACAGTGAATTAGATACGTAGATTTTTCTGTTTTTTAGATCTGAACCGTAATCAAATTGGACTTTAATAAAACTAGCTACGTTAGTAATGAAAATAATGAAGCTAGTAATAAGCCTAAATTGAATGTCGTCCACCAGCTATATACACCGAATCCTTAAAAAGACAAATATGCATGACTGGTTTTACACCGAATACTTGATATAACAACACAACGTTAGAACATGACAGACAAATTTTGATAAACTTTTATAATATTGAATAATTTTTTACAGGCAAATGGCTATTTTGCTATTTTAGACGACTTATTAATGTGAGACAAAAAGTTGTGATGTGGTTTATTGCATGATCGACCCAACAAATTAAGAGATTTAAAGCAAAAAAAAAGTTAATGTGGACTTTAAAAATATATTGTTTAACGGAATATTTATATAAAATCAATTTTGTGGAGACCAAAATTTGAATTCATGATCAATACTAATTAAGGCCTTTTTGTTAATTAGTTAGTTATGCAAATGTATGTAATTTATCTGTTACATAATATACTACTTATATCCAAGTTAATTTTTTAGACGTCTTTTTTCACCCAAAATTTTGAGGCCTAAAGCTCATGCTTAGGTTGCTTGGTCCTTAGGTCAGCCTTGATTTAGTGAGGGCCAATAATTTTAATTTTATCATGTCCCTTACCTCTAATTTATCGTGTCCTTGAAACAATTTTACAAATTAAACTTTGAAATTGTTAAGTTTCTACCGATTTTAATAATCCTTTATGAATTATTAAAAAAATTATTTTAAATTGGATGCCCGATTTGAAGTGATTCCTACTCATTATGACCACTATTTTGGATGTAGCTAGTTAAATTCAAACATCAATTGTCAAAGTTCAAATATCCACTCTTTCAAAAGAAAATTTGAATTGTTCAAGTTAGTCCACATTTCACACTAACATTAGAATAATTAACTGTCTCTTCTACGATATTATTTTGAACCTCGAGATCGGGTGCTAACTTCAACTTTGCTTCTCTAAAAAAGAAAACTTCAACTTTGCTTTCCATTCGAAAATGAAAAATTCAACTATGCTTTTAATTACAATCCCTATATTTTTTCTTTCTATCTTTTGTTTCCCTAATCTAGATTTTCATTTGCAGGTGAAAAACAATTTTCTTTCAAAGTTTTTCTCTTTCTCCACTTTTTTTTTCTTTTTCAAGTAGCCTAGTGGTTAGAGCTCCCACATTATAATGTGAAGAAGTAGGGGTGTTTGGGGTTCGAACTCCGCCCCGTGCATATAATATGCAATATCCCTACCAACTGAGCTAAGCTCACGGGGATCTCTTTCTCCACTTTGTATCTACTAATTGTTAATGTAAATAAAAAAAATAAAAATAAAAAACACAAAGACTAGAAAATATGGAATTGGTAATACTACTAATTGATCTTACCAAGCATGTAGCTTTGATGACGGTGTCAACATCATAACCATCAAGATGAACACCATGAAGAACAGACAACAATACATCAATGAAATCCTGCTCCATCTTGGTCTCACCAATATCATTTTTGTGACGATGATCTTCCAACCAACCACAAACAACACTATCCATTTCTCTAGCTGCTTTTTTCATCTCCTTCACATGTCCTCCCAAATCAAGCCATCCAAGAAATGGTATTGCATCACCAACCACAAACAAACCTGTCAAACGAAAAAACTCTCTAAAAACCCATCTCACTTTTCTCACTTCTCTCTCATCACCACTTTCATTTGAGTATCTTTTCCCAGCAATCATCCTCATAATCACGTTCAAATTCATATCCCCTAAAAAACGTTTCATCTCCACTTTTAAATCACCCACCTCATCAACCCTACTCTTACATAGCTCCATCAATGATTTCTTCACCTCAGAATCCCTAATATCTCTAAGGGTTTCGAATCTTCGAGTTGATAGTAACTCTGAAGCAGTAACCTTACGCATCATTTGCCAGTAATCTCCATAAGGAGAGAACCCGAAATTAGCATAGTCGTGTCCTAATATTTTGGCCGCGGTGAATTTGGGACGAGACGAGATTATGACATCGTGAGTGGTGAAAATCTCCTTGGCTAACTCCCAAGTGCTTACCACAACGGCGTTGTGTACGCCGACTCGAAGGGTGAAGATTGGTCCGTATTTATCGGCTAAGTCTCCTAAGGTTATGTATGGAGGCTGATTTGAACTTCCTAAGAGGTGAAGGTGACCGATCAAAGGCCATCCACCAGAAGCTAAAGGTGGAAGCTTGGGTTGTGCTCTTGCATCACCCTTAAAGAACGCAGAGTATGAAATTAATACTATGAATATAACTCCTGTGGCTAGTGCGTATAGATACTCAATAGTTACATCCATGGTGATATTTTATGTTATGCTGTGTGGTGTGGTATCTTTCCTTCTACGGGCACGACTGATCACTATATAGTACCGATTTATTATTATTCGAACTCCTACATCCGCATACTATAATGAATAGTTTCTATCAATTGAATTAAACTCAAAATGACCGGCTTAACATTAATTTAATACTCTTGGTTTCTAAAAATTATAGCCTAAGAGTATAATGATAAAGAATAAAATACTTACAATCATTAGTGACATTATTTAATTTTTAATATAATTTTCCTTTGCCACTTCAAAAAAAAGTGTGCTTGACCTGTATAGTGTTGGTAACTTGGACGCCTATAGCCTAAAAAAAGATTTATGTTCTCCCCCTGCATTTTTTGCTCCAACCCAGCTAAATGAACACTAATGCACCTTATGATCTCGCGTCACTTAAGTCACGCTGCGTTAGTTAAGTCACGCAGCGTGACTTAAGTGTTTATACAGCAAAACAGAAACACAACACTCTCACTTTCAAACTTCACCAAAATACGATTTTTCCCCTCCAAGGTTGAATTTCACCAAACTCAAGCAAATCATCATCAAATCACGCAATTGAACAAGTAAGTTTTGGTTATTCTACATCATTGCTTAATTTTTGTTCAAATTTTGTGATTTATTAGATATTTTTAGGTTTTTAGAAATTTGGCTTGCATGTTAGTTTTGATGTTTGTTAGTGATGAATTAAGTTAGGAATTGTATTTTAGATGTTGTTTAGGGTACAATGTGATAGTTTATGGTTTAGAAATTGTTAGATTTCTTAGTTGTTTGAAAATTGCACTGTATGTGTTTGATAAAATGTCTCAATGATATGTTTTTTGTTTTTTGGATTGGCAATGATGAAATTAGTTAGAAATATGTTTGTTAATGTTGATTATAGTTAGTTTCAGGACAATATGGTAGTTTACGGATTGAATTGTAGTTTACGGATTGAATTGTTGTTGTTGATTATAAGTTTTTTTGTTGTTCAATTGCTGGAAATGTTGTGCAGATATGTCTCGAAGGAATACGTCTTAGAGACCGCCTGAGCCGCCTCAGGATAGGAGTGACAGATTTAGGGCAGGGAGGTCTGCCCCTACTGGTAGTTTACGCAGGGAGAAACAAGCATTACGCCCTCCTATGACTGGTCGATGGAGAGGTGGGGGCACGAGACTTGCTAGAGTTGATGATGCAGGGGGATCATCGTCCCAGACGGGTCTATCCTAGACGTTGGACCCGACGCAGTATCAGCAGGATTATTAGGTGTATCAGCTGCCGCAAGATCAAGCGTATCATTTTGAGGAGCCTCAGCCTCACCAGTATCAGTTTGATGCGTATTAGCAGCATCAATATGGGGATCATCATGAGCAGTCTGATATTGAGCAGGAGCAGCCTGATATTGAGGAGCCTCATCAGCAAGATGATATTGAGCAGTCTCAACAACATGATGGTGGGGGTCGTTTTCAGGGGTGCCGAGGGTGGTGTACGAGGTCGGACCGGACGGCTATGCAGGGGGGCCTTCTGAGCTCACGCTTTTACCTCACTTTGGTGGACATGTTGCATGCAGGATTTGGGTCGATGCTGATGTAAGTATATTTTAATGTTTATTTTATTTCTTTTACTATTTATACAACTTATTCTAATTATTATTTTACTTATTTAATGTTAGAATTAAAATTTATGTTAGGATATATTTAATGTTTATTTTACTTATTATTTATTTAACAATGTTGTTTTTTGTTTTTGTATTTCAGTTTCAAAAAAAACATAGGGTGAATGGTATCTCGCACGGGAAGAAGCTGAGCCTTAAAAACCTGACAATCCCTTAGTCGGGTGCACAAAACCAATGGTTTTGGGATGAAGTGAATATGTTCGGTCTTACTCCCGTCCTGACTAGTGGGTACGAGAACATCTCTCACAGGTTCGTTTGTGCGATGACAGATAGATGGTATGAGGAGACCATCAACTTCCATCTACCAGTTGGGGAGATGACCTTCACACTAGATGATGTGGCGTGTCTCCTAGGCATCCCTGTCACTGGGAGGCTCCTTCCTGATAAAGAGTTAACTCGTGACGAGGGGCTAAAGATGATGCAGGTGGACCTACTTTTTATAGCGGAGGCTACCGCTAAGGAGATGACAAAACAGGGTGATGCTCACATCAGTTTTGGTGTATTGAAGAGGCGCTACGAGGAGCTCATGAATAGGTGTAATCAGCTGCTTGAGCCTGACACACAGGAGGAGCAAGACGAGCAAGCTCAAGTTAGGCTGGCCTGCATTAAGGCGTTTTTGGTGCTCTTGCTTGGCTTTACCATTTTTTCCGGCAAGAACAGCAAAAACATTAATCTGCTGTGGCTGCTTGCGCTGCAAGATATGGACGAGTTGGACAGCTGGTGGGATGAGACTTGCTTTCCTATATGAGCAGCTATCTCTTACCTCCGACTCATCTGTGGCCTCGTGTGGAGGTTACATGACCTTGCTTGTGGTAATATTTTTTTTCTTCTTTTTTACTTATTGGATCGTAAATGTATAGTTGTTTGTATAATACTTGTGCTCATATAAATTTGTTTCTTTGTGGTTGTAGGGATGGACTTTGGCACACTTCACGGACATCATTCCGAGGATTGATGATGAGGACTACGACCCTACTATTTCTCCGCTTGTCAGTTAATGGAAACCTCCCAGGGGCTTTTTTAATCTTGGACACTACAAAGATGTCATTGATTCGTTGGACCATTCTCATGTCACCTGGAGGCCGTACGAGAGACGACGACACATCACGCCCTTTTAGGACATATGCTGGTATTCCGGATGGATCATGGCTGGCAGCGACAGGATGGTCCGTCACTTGCCAGAGTGGGTTCTTAGGCAGTACAGATATGTCCAGACTATTCTCAGGCCTCCTATAGACATTGAGCTTCTTGCGGTAGATGACGTGGCCCAGTCCTTCACGGAGTTTGCTCTACATGTCCTCAGCCATCAGCAGAGGGGTCATCCGGTTCCGGATAACCAGTCGTGGGCTCATACTAAGGGGTACATGAGATGGTTCATTAGAGTATCACATCCTATTGTGAACCCCCATGCGCCCATTCCTCACTACGAGTTGATGCCCCTCCTCGTCCTGTCCCTCCTTACGAGGAGGTTATTGTTGAGCAGCAGTGGGCCAGACATCCTCCCGACCCATACCAGATCATCAGCAGCATCAGGGCCAGAGTGGACGGTGCAATGGGACATCCTGCTGTATTTCATAATCCAGAGGAGGTTATGCGCTTGATGCAGGACATACAGTCTGAGTGGAGCATGCTGAAGCAGATGTCGGCTCCGCGGAGGAGGAGTAGGAGTCCACAGGATGGACCAGTATGACTTGTGTAGCTTTTTTTTTGACATTTTGTTGGATTTGGTTGTAATCCTATTACACTTACGCTTTTTGGCGTTTTTTTTATGACATTATTCGTTATTTTATTTCGTTGTTTTATTCCGTTATTTTTTGTAATATAATTATGAGTTAATGCTTGATTGAATGAATGCTTGAATGAATGATGAAAAATGTATGCTTGAATGAATGTATGAAAGAAGGATTGAAAAATTAGGAAAAATAGAGGTTTCTGCCTCTTCTGATTTTTTACACAGACTGGGCGTGAGTTAACTCACGCATGTGTTAATGGCTGTGTGAGTTAACTCACGCAGTTCTTTACACTTGCGTGACTTAAGTCACGTAGCGTTAGTTAACTAATGCATAAGTTTACACTTACGTTAGTTAACTAACGCAGGGGCACTTTAGGCAAAGTTGCAGAGTGTGAGCGAAATGTACAAGGGGTAGAGCATAAATCCTATAAAAATGGACTAGCCCAATCAAACTGGTTCAAAAAAGCTTGATCATAAACTATAGAATTATGGGTTAGTTTGTTTTATATTTTCTATAACTCATATTTGATACAAATAATTTGATTTTTTTTTTGGAGACTTTAAAAAAAAACTGAAAATCTCACTTGAAAATATTGTGAAGATGAAAATTATTCATTTTTTGCAAGTGTCTTGAGGGTATTTGTTAGCATTTTCCATATATATATATATATATTGAACATTATTTTAATTGCAGTTGTTGTATTGCATCTAATCTAATGATCTTAATATTAAATGACAAATATATCAGGAGATAACTATAGCGGGTATTCATCATAATTTTTTTCTTTACTCACAAGAGCATTGTACTACTTGGATTGAATTTTTTTTCCCTTGTTTGATGAATTCCTTACTCTATATGTGAACAAAGTGTTAAGATAACTATAGTTATAAGCGGGTTCTGCAAAAAAAAAAATGATCACATAGATATGAGATTTGTGAGTGACAACATCATGGGTTGGTTAATATGTGGCACAAGTTAGAAACTACTCCAATTCACAATGGAAACAAGGTTGAAACTTGACAATGCAAAATGACTCCAATACCATATTTGAACCAAAAGTTTTCATCTCAATCATTGTATAATCAAAAGAAAGTAACAACAACTCGAGGAAAATCATTAGAATGTATCCGATGGTTATTGCCATTTTGTCAAAAAAAAAAAAAACTTACTACTACATTAATTTTTTACAAGAGTTGATTATTTTTAACATATTATAGATTCGCAATTTACACCGTTGTTAACAAAAATTAATCTATGTAGAGGAATCTGTTGGGTAGAGAGAACTTCCCAAGTCCCAACCAACCATTGTTAGTTTGACAAGAGTTATATCAAATACTTCAGGTAGAAACGATGGTTAGTTCTACAAGGGCTTGCAACAACACGATTGGTGAAGAGGAAGACCTCCGAGGTTGAAGCAACCGTAAAATCAACATTGGTGAAGGAAAAGCAGAGGCGAATGCTTTTTACAAGGAGAAACTTATCAATCTCTTTGGACAATATGTGCAAGAGAAACTCAATGCTAGTATTGATAATGATGTGTATGAATCAACATTGAAGCTAATTTCTTTATTATATTATTTTTCTTTTCACAACTCAATGCATTAATTTTTTCCTTTGTGTAATATGGATCTTTTTTTAACCACAGGACCAAAATCTCAACTTCAAGCACATCTGCTGACATTGATGGTGTATGGCAAGATAGTTGGAAGAAAGGAAAAACAAGGCTTATTATTTTAGTTACATTTTCTTCGGTTTGAGCTCGCATTTTGTTCAAGACATTTATCCTCTTGAAAAATTGCATGATTATTGTCAGCACAAGTAGTAACTTCCATTTACTACCTATGTGAAAAATTGCATGATTATAAGAACAATTTAGACTATTTTTTTTTGGTGGTGGCCGGGGATCGAACCCTGGGCCTTGCATATTTTATGCATTATCCTTACCAACTGAGCTAAGCTCACAATGACAGAACAATTTAGACTATAAAACTGATTATAAATTTCTAAACTATATGTTTTTTTATAATATATAAAAAAAAAGGTTAAATAAGTTTTTCATCCCTATAAATATAACGAATTTTGATTTTAGTCCCTAAAAAATTAAACTGAATGTTTTCATCCTCAGGAAAAAATATATTTTGTTTTTAGTCCTTAACCACTTTTTGTTTATGTGAATGTCAAGATTATAACACTTTTATGTTCAAATCGTTTATTATGTTCAGTCTTCATATATTCATATTATGTTCAAAAAATGTCAAAAATATGTCCATTAGGGACCAAAAATAAAACAAATTTTTTTATGAGGATGAAAAATCTCATTTTATTTTTTAGGGACTAAAATTAAATTTTGATATATTTATAGGGATGAAAAACTTATTTAACACTAAACAAAACTATCGAGAAATGTAACAAAGTGAACCAACAAACTTGAAATGAATTACCAACAAACAATATCAAGATTCCTTAAATAAAACATGAATATCAAAATACTTCAAATGAACCAATTGATAACAAAATTGGTCAACGAATTATTCTGTTGATAGAATATATAATTGAGTGAATCTTCAAATTAGCTTATGAAATTATAGGACGCTAAAGAGTCAAATCTTTGAAGTTATAGTTATTTTTAGTTTGGTTTTAACTAGCTAGGTATTCTCCATAGTTACCATGCACTAAAAGAAACATGATGAGAAGATGATGCAGCAAAGAAAAACTTATGTGCATTGATTGCAATTAGAGAGAGACTCATGAAAATAGTACGAAATCCTCATTTAGATATGGTCCTGGAATAGTAAAACAAAATAAAATAAATTCGAAAACAATGTAATCTTGATTGCAATTAGAAAACAAAGTAACATTGATTGAATAAACTTATATCTAATATAAAATTAAATATAACATTGATAAATCATACAAAACACACAAATCGTATGAAAGGTTTCAAATCTCCAATATAATATCAAAAGTGTTAATCAAAATTCAACATAGTAGTCAATCTCGGACAGCGGTGCGTAGAGGCTGACCTCAAAAGTTGGATAATGGGTTAGCGTATAGCGGTCACCGATATTTGATTATTTTTTGAATAATGATATAAAATAATGGTATAAAGTATAAACAAACTTATATATTTCTAAAATAAACTTATATTTAATATAAAATTAAATATAACACTCAAATCTCATGAGACATTCATAAATCAAAACACCAAAAAACAAAAGATTGAGGAACAAGTAAAAAAAATCATAAAACAAGAGAAACCATAAAACAATAGAAAACAGAGGAAGAAAAAAAGAACAGAGAAACCATACAACATAGTCAATTTGGTTTTAAAAATCCCCAAAATGCCCTAAAATCAATTTATAAATTTGAAAACCATGCAAAATGTTTTAAAAACAAACTCAGTTGGTATGAACAATACATAAAATATGCAAGGTCCGAGATTCGAACCCCGACCACCACAAAAAAAAAAGTGTCAATTTGAAAATTTTCAACTAAAATCAAATAGCGGCTGAAGCGGCCGCTATGCCACTATAGCAGCTGAAGCAGCCGCTATCTCATTCCCCACCGCTACAACGATTAGCGTAGCGGTTCGTCACCGCTACGCTACGCGCGGCCGCTATAGCGCCGCTATTGACTACTATGATCCGCACACCTATTAGCTTCTCGATACACATGCGTGATCCTAACCTCCTTGTTTAATGCCATCAACTCTTTGATTTTCTTCATAACATTTCTTCCCATAACACTCTCATTGTTCCCATGTTGCAAATTCCGAATAACTGCCAATGAATCCATTTGAACTTCCACTCTTTGGTAGCTTTATCCTTATGTGCTGGTTAAGCATACTTGCTTTTTTTAAGTGGTAAAGCCTTCGGTTATATGTATATGCTTATAGCCACTTCTTAATGGTTAAGTTTTGATATTTTTGCTTCTGTCTTGAGTGATCGAGGCTCATTTTTACCTTCTTTCCTGGTGGTTTAACTTTGGTACCTCTTCCTTATGTGGTGATTAAATGTATTCGTTTTGGTTAAGCTGTCAAGCTTTCAGTTGTGTCTTTTGTCAAGTGTTTGCCTTTATGCCTTTGATGTTCTTGTTTATGCGAAATGGTCCAGCCTTGTGTTATTACTTTATCTTAGTGGTTAAGTTTTTCTCTTCTATTTTAGGCACTCAGTGATAGTACCCAAATTGGGGTTCTTGATTATTTTGGAGCAAATGTTGTGGTGACGCTACAAAAAGATCTAAGGTTGAAGACCTCTAGAATCATTCACTCGAGGGAGAGTGTTAGATTATGACAAATATTTTATATTATCTTTATATTATGTTAAGAGTATCATAATGTATCTCTTAGGATTAGTTGTGCCTACTTTGGGCACACTGTTAATAACTATTTTAATCAATGACCATTTAGATATATGTTGATATTCTTTTTTCTTTATGCGCCAACATGGAACTTTGTATTTTTGTATTTATTTTGTAATAGGATAGTCTAAATGCGGGTTGTTAATTAGCCAATTAAATCCAATGTTCTTGAGATTATAATTTTATGATGGACGAGTGGACAAGACAATAGAGAATTAGGACTAAAAATATTAGAGAAAAAGTTGCGGTAGCACCAATTCAAGAAAAGATGATAGAGTTTAGGCTATAATGTGGTTTGGGCATGCATGGAGAAAACTTGTTGAAGCCCTAGTAAGGAGTGTTAATTGGATGGAGGAAAGACAGATCATAAGAGTTAGAGAAAGATCATGGACAACTATAAGTCAAATCATTAAGAGGGATTTAAATTTGAATGGTCTGTAATTAGAAGTTAATTAAGTAGTAGAACATTATGGTGTTGTTGGATTGTTGATTCGACCGAGTTGTCATAAGCTTTTGTTATTTCTTTACATGATACTATTGGTTTTTTGTATCAAAACCTGTTTTTGATAAAAGCTTCAAATGTTCAATATTACACGTGTTGTCATGATCTTAATCTGTACTGGCCAATATTGGTTAATTTATAGTTAAACTAGCTAATTAATTTGTTTTTTCATAATTCAGAGTCTTTCACAGTTCAACCTTCATGTTTCACTTAAAAGTGCACACCTAATTGGAGCACCTACTGGATCTGGATCACCTACTGGATCAGGATCACTACATTCAGTAAATAATTCAACGGCTTCGATGAACATCAAATGTAAACCTGGAATACTTTCCAAGACCATAGTCAGTGATGTTGGTTTGCCGATGGATGGTGCATATCCCAGCCATGGTTTCACAAGTGGAGCTGACCTTTATGATCCAATCAACCACTGCGGAATGATAGAGGTCTAGAATCTTCAAATGCACTCCTAAATATGCAGTCATCAAAGATTGATGATGCCCAGCCTGTGTCCAGTGATGCTCCAAATAGTGTTTGTCCAGTTGAAGCTACCAGAACTTCTGTCAGTTTACAGAGTGCCAGTTCATCTGTCTGGGGCAGAATTGGTGGTTCGAAAAATAGATTTGATTTGAAGAAAGAAAAAATCTAACCCTACAAAGAGTTTTTTTCCTTTTCCTGATAATCAATCAAAGGAAGATAAGGATGAATTTGAAGGTACTCGGTGCTTCCAGTCAAGGTAAACAAATCATAGCAGATGATGCTATCCCGAGAGCCTTCGAAGCATCTTTGAAGGCACAGATTGATATGTGTTGCATACGTAAACCATCACAGAAGGCACTGCGTACTCTATTTGTAAATGGGATACCTCATAAAAGTAACAGAAAGGAGGCTCTTGCTCATTTTAAGAAGTTTGGGGAAGTTATTAACATTTATATTCCAATGAACATTGAACGAGCTTTTTCCAATTCTTTAAGAAGGAAGAGGCTGAAGATGCTTTGAAGGCACCTGATGCTTTAATGGGAAATCGTTTCATCAAGCTCTGGTGGGCTAATCGTGATTGTATCCCTAGTGAAAACTGAAAATACTGCTACTAGTAGTGAAACTCCCCGCGGGCAACCCCCCACTTTCATTCCATCTCATCCAGTTAGCACTGATAGGAGAAAAGATATCCATCAACTTAAAGGTTCAAGGATTCTATTTGAAGAATCATCGCCTTCTGATCCATCTAAGTCGGTCATTGCAGATGCACCCAAGGTTCCACTTCCTTTGCATAGGGAGCTTGAACACTTGGAGCATCTAAAGGAACAACTGCATAAGAAGCAGGAAATGCTGGACCAAAAGTGTAAGAGTTCAAGCACCAGTTGAACAAATTTGAGAAACAAGTAAAACCTAATTGCTTATTTTTTTTCTTTAATTGTACTTCATGATAAGCCTGTTTAGATATATATGATATTTTGGGATCCTTATGTGGTTTAGTTGTTTTGTTTGTGTCTTTCCTATTTCAGGGAGGAAAATACGTTCTACACTTGTAAATCAATTAAGCGGAGCTGCTGGTCTTATTACAGAGGAGGGAATTTCCAGATATGGGGGAAAAGAGGCAACTTAAAATGGTATGCGCAAGTAATACAAGTTCAACTCTTGAATATGTGTACCATGGTTACTTATTTAGTAGTAATTATTTACTTGCCTTCCTCATTGTCTGGTCTTTATTTTGGCTAAACCCTGCTGGATTTTAGATAATTAGTATTGAGCTAATTCTTCTAACAATTTGTTTTGCTTTTATTCAGGTTATCTGGATATTCCCAATATTCACTGCTGATGTATTCCGTATAACTAATTTGTCTCTTAATTTTCCTTTTTGAATACATTTGATTTTAGTCCAAATGCATAATGGTTATATAATGTTTAATTTTTTTATGAATAATAGCAACATAACTTATTCTAATAATTTTGTTGTTTAATATAATTTTTCTTATTAAAAATATGGATATGATTGTTTGAAATTCAATTAATTGTGACTCCTTTGACTCGAATACTTTTTTAATAAAAGGATTAACTTTTTTCGGATCAAAAGAATAACTTAGAAAAGGATGAAATAGTTGCTTAAAAGTTTTGGCACAAGTGAATGAAGAATGCTAACAAAGATTATTAGAAAAGTTATGTTACTATTATTCATTAATATTGTTGCGAAATCAACCTTAATTGAATCACACCAATGAAATAAAACCAAAGATGTGTGGAGCAAAAGATAGTGGTAATCCTAGGTCTAAGTGTCTTCAAGCAATAACACACACAAAGAGCTAATACAATGACACAAACACAAACCAAGCACAAAGATAAGCAAGCTTAAAGGAAGTAAACAAAACACACAAAAATGGTAACCCAGTTCGGTCCAATATGACCTACTCTGGGGGAGAGAGCAGCTCTCCAATCCACTATGAGAAGATGTTACAAGAGGTTACAAGAAATTAGCCTTTTCCCTAATCTCTACCCTTTGTTTCCCTCACCACTCTCATATGAACTTTCTCTAGTGAATACACAAAGGAAGCTTTGGATCCTTCCAATGATTCAATCTCACTACCCAAGGTGTTTACAATGTTTATCCCAACCCTAGAGACCCTCCTTACAAAGATACTCAACCCTCAAGTTCCCCCCTTTGTGAACCCTAGGCCTCTAGCTTCAGTTCTCTTCAAAAAATGCTGCAGAATTCACTTAAATACTAGTCACAGCAGTCCTCCATCGTGTCACGATTCAACCAATCGCGCCACGATTGTCTCTGATCCAACCGTTATGAATAGTCCCTTTCAGGTAAACTTAGTGAGGAAGTTGTTTAATCGTGTCACGATTTCCCATATCGTGTCACGATTTTCCATCTCAAAATTCCAAACTCTCTGCCTATCCAATCGCGTCACGGTACTAGCAATCGTGCCGCGATTTCAGGGATTCCTGAATTCTCAATTTGAAGCCAATATACAACATTCTCCACCTTGACTTCTAATTGGTGATGATGCCAGTTTAACCATCAACCACCATGCTGCTCTCTCCAAAAGGGAATTACTCTTCAACGAATTTGATCAA
>Ga0315914_1001588_pt1 | contig 34224 bp, 15 predicted proteins | sample MpolenodulesMG_FD_203920 | JGI IMG/M metagenome (GOLD analysis project Ga0315914, IMG submission 203920) | Medicago polymorpha root nodule microbial communities from Los Angeles, California, United States - elongated nodules | ecosystem: Host-associated > Plants > Roots > Nodule | place: USA...
TATATATATATATATATATATATATATATATATAAACTCTCCTATCGACCTATATGAATGTATAGAAATAAATTCGACAAGTAACACAAGTATACACATATTCAAGTAATTCGCATATTAATGCAAGACTCCCACAAAAATGCACGACTCTAATGCAAACACACAAACCATCATCATACTCATCATCATCATATATCACTCTCATCTTCGTCATATGTATATCATTCTCATCATCATTATATACATCACTATCATCTTCATCATAGATAAGCATCATCACTCTCATCATCATAATGATATAGTTATCGTCATCCTCATCATCACTAAAATATAAACATTATCATTTCTCATCATATTTATTTACTTACATATATATATATAATATCAATCATCATCACTCTTCGTCACATTATGGATTCCTCATCATTACTCTCTATCAACCGTTTATATCACCACTTTATCTCTTTATTAATCCAACCCTTACGCACCACTCATTTCTACGTCAACATCCCTCTATTTTATTTCATTATTCATTTTGCCCTCCTCTAATCGATCCCCGTTTTATTCATCGTTATCATCATTCCTATTATCTTTCATTACTTAATATACAACTTCTTATCTTCCCTTACATTTCGTCTTAACGACCCTCTCATCGTTTACAATCATCAACATTAGACTACTATATTCTCTATTTATTTTTACACCTTATACGTTACTATCTAACATTCATCTTAAGTTCTTTAACTACCTTGGCTCTTTTACTCTTTCACTTAACGGTACTCCTAAACTCATTATTGGTTTAAGGATATTATGTATAACCTCACTAGTTACTCGGAAAAGAACCTACTTCATATCCCCTATGGGTTGATACATTTCCCGTTGTTAGGATAGCCTGTGAAATTGGAGCGGTCGTCGAAGCTGCTGTGTGTGCAGGCGAGGACACTTGGGCAAGGATTGTTGATACCGTTAATGCCATCGCTAGACTCGTACTACTCGATGGAATTGATTGTGTGCCACCCTGTGGGACTGACGGGTTGGTTATCGTGTCTGACGTGCCAGCGGCATTCGTTGAAGTACCAGTTGACCCAGAGGGTGTGTCATTTCAGGAAGTAGTTTTTTACTTCTTAATTGCATACATAACACAAACCAATAATTTTGATCAAGTAGACTTTGAAAAGGAAAAAATTTCTAAAGAAAATGCACAAAAGGTCCCACTGGGTGTGCCAATTTGTGTACACTGATTTTTGGTAAACAACCGCTGGTTTAAAAATAGTTACTTGCAAGATCAACCAGTAAATCTTAAGGACATATTGTGCTTTCTCTTTTCTAGAAATTCATGATTGTTCTTCAATATTATAAGAAGATTATGAAGATGGTTATCGAATTTAACTTAGTCAAATCCGTCGAAGTCACTTTTGAAATATGAGTAAAAGATGTTGCTTGAAATAAACAAGTAAATTTGCAAAGGCACTTAAGAAAATAAACTTAAATTGCATTGATTGAATGTAAATTGGTACACATGTTCATACATTGCAACTGGTGACTCGTTTCTCTCTTGAATGCGGATAGTTTGAGTGTAAGTTTTTTGTATGATTGAATTGTGACCACTTTCTCTTGCGAGAAATTACTATTTATACTAATAGAAATAACTACCTATATAGGATTTGAAACTATAACTGCTATAAGCGGACAACAGATATCTGTTCGATTTGAATTTTGAATACACATTCCTTGGAAATATATGTTGCTTGACTTTATCCAAAACAAACCGCTCTTCGATATACTTTGCCCGTTGAACCGAAACACGTGCTTTGAGCATTTCCAGCAAGTCTAACTTCGACTAAGTGTATAAAAAATAAAAGAGCATTACTTATTTCTTCGAGCATAAGGTCAACATTAGTTTGACTGCATTTAAAATACCCCTTTCTGAAAATATATGCTAACAATACCCCATTCTTCATTCTAATTTAAGTGTTTACCTCTACAATAATCTTCGTATAGTCATTCATATTATCTTTCACTTCCTATGGTCAAGTCATCTTGACATTCTTAGATTCTCATAGGCTATTATCTTCGGTTCATATTTAAGCTTGTTATTATCCTTAGGTTTGGTTCCTTCAGGTCCAGATGCAACAATAATTAACTACTGTTGAAAGTGAACTATAGTTAAATGACGCTGGAGGTATATGGTATTTTTAGGGTGTTAAAAGAGCAATTTTTGAAGTTAGAAGAGCAATTTTCACAAGATTTCATTGTGCCAATATGCATTCAAGAGTTATTTTTTTTTAAAAAAAAAGACTATTATTTTTTAGTGCTATTTTTCACAATGTTGTAATAAATGGCCAAGAGGTTTTCAGCAATCAGAATTTCTCTCATTTCAGCAGTTTTGAATTTTGCTTTTAAAAACAACCAAAAAACAAAGGAAAAAAAATGTTAAAAACCTGTCAAATAAAATCATAAAAATATAAAATACCACCAAAAAAAATTCTAAAAATCAAATAAAACTAATGTATTTTTTCAGAATTTTTCTAAGAATATGAAGAAAAAAAAATAATTTAAAAAGGGGTCTAAAGATGGAATTTTGGATTTTGAGGGGCGAGGTCCCGTAAGAAGTCCCTTCTATGTGAGTCTTGATCCTTGATTTTTTTTCTTCTGATTTTATGGGAAATTTTTGGAGCAATCCGATCAAGTAACCCGAAAACAAATTTTTTAACTAAGAACATGACCTAAAATAGAAGGATGAAAGTTAGGAAGATTAATATTGTTCTTAAACTGGTTACCCATGTTACAAACTGACTTAGAATTTGTGCTGATACAGTTTGAATTATATAATTTGAAATATTTTTCCCCTGAAAAAGGGTGTTTACGGGGTGTTCCTATTCTATAATCCAAAAAAAGTAAGGAACGCGTCCTACTTTTTATGGTTTTCCGATTATAAAATCCGAATCTTCGAAAAACATATTTTTTTATCCCATAACAAAAGAGAAACTCAGTTCGTATTCTAAAATTCAAAAATCACATGGGCATTTTCGTAAAAATATAGGGGGCGCGAGAAGGTGATACGGTGGAAAAAGTAATAGTCTAAAAAAAATTGGACTGACCAAACAAGGTTGTGGTACGTAACAAAGCCCATTTCAAACGTGAGGTTACTAAACTAAAAAAATTAAGGTAATTTCTTTTTCCACCATATTCTCTTCTCATGCACCCTATTTAGATTATAAATTTTGAAATATTTTAACGTGTTTTGAAGGGTTTTGTAGGGCGTTTTCGCTGTTCGGATTATATAAATCAAAAATCTTTAGGCCGCGTGAGAAAATTATTGGATGGAAAATAAAAGTGCCAAAACTTAATCATTATTAGACCACTTTTTAAATTTTATCGATCATTTTGATACATTTTTGTCCGTATTTTATTTTATTTTTTTAAATTTAGCTCTTGCATTAGGGATGATCCTTTTGAGAAGATTTCTTGAGTACTTCTTATATCAATCATTTAAAAATCTGTTTGTCCATATGATTTTTTAAATTAGCTCTTGCATTATTTATTTTTAGCTTCATATTTTTAAATTCCCGGTGTCTATTAAGTTAAGTTTCTTTTACCTATTTCTCTTTATATTTTGTAGGTTTTGAGATTGATGAACAAGAATTAATACAGAGCAAAAGAACTTTGACGAAGAGTATATTCAATGAGTGAGTTAAGGCGAGCTAGAAGCAAGAAATTCCAGAGAGTTTCAGAAAAAATTGCAAGAGCACCATTGTTTTTTTTTTGAGAGACGCAAGAGCACCATTGTTAAAAGGGAAATGTTAACTTGTGCTCTTAGGGCACATGTTAAGGATTTCACTAATAGAAATTTTCTATCGGAAATTGTGTTAATTTATTACTTAAAAAATTTAATATTAATTTTTTGCAATTAATACTTACCATTAGTGACAAGAATTTAATGCTTAACATGTGCCCTAAGTGCACAAGTTAACATGACCCTTGTTAAAATGCATATGTAGAAAAAAGTTTTTGGAAGTTAAAATTATTGAAAAACTAAATCACCATATGTCAATTTCTTTATACATGCATCTAATAATCTAATAATGTGTTGCCACATCAATTAATGATATATGATGCTCCCTCCGTCTTAAAATAGATGTCCTCTTTGCTATTTTTCTATTTATAATACCAATACAACGTTTATTACATTTTAATCATCTAAGTACTCCACTGACTATAATTAATAAGAGTGTTTTAGTAAATGAACATATTTTATCATTGAAATCAACACTACTATCCATTTACTTAATAACCGTGTAAAATTCAAAAGGAACGCCTAATTTGAGAAGAAGTGAGTAAGTGATGTGTTTTTAACTCATTAAATGATGTAACAATACATTATTAGATGTACGTGTGAACTTTTTTTACATCAAGGACCATAATCAATTAGAGGTGGTTTCCTTATTCCCTCATCCCTCATGCATAAACTATATTAGTAATTTTGGGGTTTATGGGACTTTAAAATTAACCTATAAAAGAAAGGGGTCATAAATCATAATGCATGCATATTAGTTTTAAGAAGTTGATGTTGTTGTACCTTGAAAGTTGTTAATTTTGGGTATAATTCTGCAATACCGTATTTAAATACCTTGTTACTATTTTGGTTATACCTTTTAATTTATACATCCATTTTAATTGATTTTGGTTTTTTCTGGAAAGAAGACTTAATTTCCTTCATTTTTCACTTAAATCTTTTGGTAATTGACGAAAAGTTGGTAGTTTAAATTATGTTACAAAATAGGACTTAGTGTCATATTTTATACCTTAGGGTCTTAAACTAATAAACTCAATAAATTGATGCCTATCTTGCAAAATCAAACTTATATTTATAATTTATAATATACACATTCGAAGCTTTTCCAAAAAGTGTTTGTTTACTCAAATCCGACATCGTTTGATATTTTAATTAGATTGTAACTATTGAAAAACAAGATTTTGGAACTGTTTGAGTAAAATTACATGCACACAAGTTGTTTGAAGAAATTACTTTCATAGTATTATGTAATGATGATAATATATAAAAACTTAAACATAAGCCCCTGAGAAGCTAGTGATGAGTAAAAGAACGTATGAGCATTTGTTTATTGATTGATAGTCTAATTGTTAGTATTTTAAAATAGTTATTAGTTATGACGTGTGAGAGATTAGAATTGAAATAAAATTTTAAAATTGTTAGCATAATTGGTACGATGTATGATTAGTTATGAATTGTTTCTTACCAATATGTGTTAGCAAGTAATATGACGAATCACGACGTTATTGAATTAAGTGTATATGAAATTTAAAAACATACTTTGAATATGAACGCTATTATGTATTGTGTATATTACTTATCTAATATATAAAGTATCTAGAAATGATAAAACTTTCCCCTAATTAGATGAATTCTCTGCCTACGACGGAACGTGTAAGAACAGACACCTAAACTCGTAACAATATTCAATTTTAGTTACTTATTCGATAGCATGAAGCAACGTATCAATTATAACAGTACTCTAATTTTATCATCCAAAAAAAGAATAACAGTACTAGATCTCTTTTTATCGAAGTAAAAAAATATAACGAAACTTGAATATATTATTAAATTTGCATTACTTGTGTGTAGCATTGATGTGGTTAGCTAAAAGGATCACATCAAAGATTGAAACCAAAGCCTAACATTGCAAACAAATGCAATTGCTATTTCATTTTTTAAGTAGAACAAAACGTGATTCATGTGGCTAAAAGCATACGTTGGTGCATCCAAAAACTACATGATCCTAATCAATTAATTTTTCAACACCCCAATGATTCTATTGTTCCTTCATTCACTACTTTATCTCCTCATGGATAGATTCATAGAATGTTAATTTCTTCCACCTTCATATCTCTAGCCGAAATTGAGGACCAAAATTCAATTTTTTCCACTTTTCTAATTTTGTTAGGCCAAAAGAATCCCCACCTATTTACACCACATGCACATTACAAATAACAATTTTTTTTCTTCTAACTTCCTATCCGGTTCATTGTTGGAATCCAAATCCAACCGGTTGAACCGGGTACCTAAACCCAAACGGGTCGACTGGATTAGTGTATCCCATTCCTTGAGTAAAATCATTTGAACCGCGTTGAAAAAACTCAGACGAATTCTCAACTTGGTTTGCTCTCGCCCCACTCTGAACCTCGTCTTCAGTAGGATGCACGGGTATCTTGCTAGTTCTCTCCGTAATAACGGAAGAGTCCACTTGACATAATGTGGAGACGGAAGGGACATAAAGGTCATTACAACCACTAAAATTCATCATTCCTTGAGTTTGACCCTCTTGAAACTCTGTTACTGTGTTCAAAATCGATGATGAATTAGACCAATCCATGAAATTGTTATTTGCAGCATTTAGATTTTGAAAATTCAGCTTCTCTTCTTCTTGTTGCCGATGCTGCGCCGTTCTTAGCGAGTTGACATGTGGCAGCTTGAAGCAACGGTCGTCAATTTGTGGAAGTGATTCAAGAACATCGTCGAGGTGGGATGATGAAGAAGATGATGAACCGTTGCTATATTGAGTGTATTCTCTGCTTGAAATGACGCCATTTGGAATAGGTTTTTGTGCGCTTGAGTTTTTCTTGTAGATACGACATAGAACCCAATCATCTAGCTGCAATTCAAGAACAAAAATATCAATAAATTAACGTTGTAAAACAATTTGGTAAAACAGTAATAGGTCAAAAACAGAGGAAGTGAATATTTTAAAATGGAACAAGAGGAAGTGAATTGTGAAATAATGTGGTGACAAGGTTTAAAAAAAGTTTGATAATTGGCAAAGGGTTTTAAAAAAATAAAATTTGTGATCATGGTTGAACAACAAAATTTTTAGGTCTATTATTAAAAAAATAATTTTTTTTAAGGAGAAAAAATTAATATTAATCCTTTGAAATATCAAATATTGATGTGTATAATATAACAACTTGATGTGTATGTATGAGTGCAATTAATTTAAACATTTATCACCCAAATTTTTTTAAAAAATTGTTGTGATTCTCAATATTTGATTGCCCATTTTTCATCAGCCTAGGTAAAATTCTTTGTAATTAAGAATTGTGATGCAATTGCACCTTAACAACATGAATTGTGATCAATTTAAAATGATTTGTGTCTATATTAAGTAAATATTAGTAATGCTAAATTTAGACATTTTAAATAGTTGAAGAGTAAAAAAATGAATGTATATAATACCCTGGTGCCACCGTTGTTTCGTGAAGAGTCGAGTAGTCGATACTCATGCATAATCCAATTAGTTTTGGTGCCTTTAGGAGCTTTACCAACATAGAAAACAAGTGCTTTTTTGATACCAACTTTTCTACCTTCATTTGTTATAATCTTGTCTGTTCCAGTGGCTTTCCAATACCCAGATCCAGCTACTCTATTTGGCCTTGTCCCATTAGGATACTTCCTATCTCTTGGACTAAAGAAATACCATTCTTTCTCACCAAAAATTGCCTTACCTACACAAATCAATCATGCACAACTTTAAAATGAATGAAAAGTAGGTAAAATTATTTAAATCACGACGATTCACCGTGATATCTAACATAAACATAACTTACTTGGAAGAACCCATGGGTCAAATTTGTAGAGATCAATTTCAGCAATGATTTGAAGAGAAAAATGATGACCAGCTACTTTACGACATAGATATTGAACAAGAAGCTCTTCATCGGTGGGGTAAAATCGAAAACCAGGTGGTAAACTCAATTGTGCAAGAGGATCTTTGTCTTGAATTCCCATTATTATTCTTTACGAAGAAACAAGAATTAATAATTGAGTTGAAGATGTTGGTGATATAGCTACGTTGTAGGAAGAGTTTTTCTCTAGGAAGAAAAGAAATGAAATGTTATCTCTTTGAATTTATTTTCTTTCTTTTTTTCTCAATAAACGGTAGACATGGGGTGATATTTATAGTAACACATGGACCGAAATTGGTACGGTAATCTTTGTCTTAGTGTTGAATGTGGGGTTCACTTGAGTTAATTACCTCTTGGGATTTGCCATGTGTCCTGTACCAAAAAGCATTTGCACTCGATCTTATCTGGATCCGATATGGTCGTGTCATTTCCTAGATTACATGATTAAAGTCTCGGTCAAAAAAATAAATTATAGATGTAAGAAATATTTACTTATTTTTCAATAAAAAAATCATGCACGAAGAATCATTTGTACAATTGAACTTAAGAGAGTTAAAAGATTAAAAAATATATCCGTTTCATTGAATCATTTTATTTCATCTAATGATTCAAAGTACTTATATGGATGTTAAACATCCTCGAAAGAATGGATCTTAAACATTTTAGGAGATTTTAATAATTAATGTGACAAAATGGAATTTAATAATATTTATTTTAGATTTTACATTTTTTAGAGAATTTTAGAATTTACATGTTTAATACCCATTTTGATTATGGACTTGTTAGGGTCCGGTCAAATGAGGTAGATCAATCAATATATTTAGGAGGACAAAAAAAAAAGAGGACAAAGTTCTTTTCAATGTTAATTTTTCATTTATGAAACTCCAACTGAAAAAATTGACAACAAGAAAAATGTGAAACATATTTCCTTTTTTTATTCAATTAATATTGCTTAAATCTTAATTCAAAAAAATATGATAGTCTCATAATCATTTTATTAATAAAAATTTCCAAATCTTTTACTAACAAGTAAGATGTTTAACACACCTCAAAAGAAAGTAATTTAGCAATTAACATCAAAATTAATAGAACAAATGGACATGAACAATGATTAAATGATATAGTAAAAGATTTTTTATACAACTAGGTTCTTTATCTTTTAAATATTGAAAAGCAAAAGAGATAAATCTATAAATAAAAAAGATGTTCTAGAAGCATAATCTTTATCCATGATTAAGCACTTTCTGACACACTATTTGAGTGAGTGGGATTGTATTTGCCAAAACAGCAATAGTACTAGTAAAATTTCAAGTCATTTTTCACGCGTGAGTTTAAACCACGTCGGTATGAAGAAGACGCATGAAAAGTATCCACGTGCAAGCACGTGTCCAAATGAGAGATGAGAGATTCATAGTTAGGCTGGAGTTTTGTTAATACAGGCAATATTGAAAAGGAAATAACATAAAGTTTAATGTGGTGTATGCCTTCATTACTCGACACGTGACAATCCTTTTTACCTCTTTTATATTTTTCATCTTTTTTTTTATATTTTCTTTGGGTGTTTCTTTCACTCATCAACCTCCACCATCACTCTTGTAGGTAGGTACAAATTATATTATTATTATATATGATTTTTAAATTTGAGAGGATTATTATATATGAAAATGTTACATGCCGACCCGCTTCCGTTTGGTACGTCTCTGAACTACACTATACTGGGAGAGGCCGGTTCTGATAGCATTTGTAACATTTCAGATGATTTTAAGCATTGTCGACTGACTCTACAAATCAACACGAGTCTTTTTAGTGTGTTTTGTCCTCACTCACACGCTTACCGGAAAACTTTCCGGTAGGTCACCCATCCAAAGACTACTTCAAGTCAACCACGCTTAACTCTTAAGTTCTTATAGAATGAGCTACCAAAAACAAGATGCATCTTCTTTTTGGTAGCCCATTCTACAAGAGCTCCACAGTTAAGCGTGTTTGACTTTGGAATAGTCTTTGGATGGGTGACCTACCGAGAAGTTTTCCGATAAACGTATGAGTTAGGACAAAACACGTTAAAAAGACTCGTATTAATTTATAGTATCAACAATGTTTAAAGTCGTCTGACATCTATTTAATTTATGAGCTAAAATGATGCTAATGAGATTCAAGTTCAACTATAATATAAAGAAATTTTATGAAAAAGCAAAAGGGTTCGGTCGTTTTCCTTTTAAAAGATAGAGTGGTGACGTGGCTAGTCAAGGTCAATATATTATATAGTGCTGTATTGCACTCGATTCTTCTTTTTTGGTTGGTGACGCTTTTGAGTTACATGAAATGTCTTAGCGTTACGAAAAGAACAAATTAGAGAGATCGGCATCATTTGATTTATTGATATATGCATTGATGTACAAAATACAAAATATAAAAAAAATTAAACACCTCGCGAATGCATAATAATAATAACATGAGCTAGGGCATGTACGTGGAGGGTTTGGTGTTACTTTGAGTGTGGATTATATGAAAGACGGTGGTAGTATTTTGACAAGTATACCAATGTAGATATTGTGTGGTTGACAAATAATACAAAATAAATTTGATGATTGAAGAAATTGAAAAGAGGTAATGTGGTCAATAGGGTGTTATTTGTATTTATTTGAAAAGGTTGATCAGATTGGTACTAACTTAAAGCCACGTTCACATTCCAATTGTAAGAGGTGGCTGAATTTAGTTCAATGGTTAAGCAAAGAAATGAAAGGTTCATGTAATAGTAAAGTTTAATTAGTTGAATGACCAACTTTGAATTTACTATAACTAGTACAATGATTTATTTATAACTTGATTTCGTTAAAATTTGTTGTGTTAATAATTAAGAAAAAAAATTCAAACTTTGCCTCTCTTACTACTTTGCTTGGTTTCATCTTCACATGCCCCTCTTCTTCTTGCATGCTTCCTTTAACATGACTAGTATATATGGAAGAAAATTCGTACGGTCATCTTTGACGAGTTTATCAATTTGTAGATTTACCAAAAGACTAGTCAATTTTATAATAGGTAGCTAGCATTTTCCATGGATTCTCACATAAAGTTTATTCCTCTTGATTAGTATTGACACACTACACTGCTTGCTATCTCATACATTAGAATTTTGAACGAGTCGTTTTATTTATTAAAATTGGGTATTGTGGCATTTAGACAAAACTAGTTTAAAATTTAAATTTATTTGAAAATAATGATGCCGATTAATTGGATGATAGTCTGAGTATGTATTCCACCAAACTCCAAAATATCGAACGGTTTACCTTAAATATTTATTGTATGCATAATGTGCGTTGGTTTTGGATTAAAAGATTACCATTAAAAGAGATGTGTCATTGTTGAGATTATTGGTTGAGTCATAGCTAGGCCACTCTTTTTAAGATGTTTCACATCACTTCTTAAAATTTGGCAAGGTAAACTATCAAGCGTGCCACCTCCAAGATAAAACAATCTAGTTCATATTGTGTGACTATCTATCATACATTGTAGATAATCGTTTGAAAATTGACAACCTCAATATGGTATAATACCACTTGAATCCGAAGGGACAGAAAGAAAAGATGACGAGAAGAATGATTTGTATGGAGAAGAGAAGAAAAAGATTCGAAGTTTCAACAGTTTTTTTTGTCTGTATCGAACGAACTATGCTAGCTCTCCTTTTATATGGAGAGTTTGCAATTGATCTGGCAATACGTGGGGAGCAAGGAGTCCACGGATCAGTTCAAGCAACAAACAGATCGAATAAGCTTAGAGCTTAAGTTGGAGCACGCAATCGGGTAAAGCCAGAAATATTCAGATAGTTTGTTGGATTTAATATAAGCGAAACTTATTTGTTAAGAAAGGACTTTAGGATAATGAAGAAAAAAATTCAGATTTTTTAAAAAAATTAAGTTCCTGAGTTTTTTTTTTTAAAATCAAGAAAAACATACAGATTTTTTAATTGTTTTAAATTAATTTTTTTAAAATCTAAAATTATTTTAAAAATCAGAAAAAAAATTCTTTTTTATTAAATTTGAAAAATCGAAAATATCATATTTTTTCAAAAATTAAAAGAATTCAGATTTTTATTTTGAAAATTAAGTTCCAGAAAAAAATCTTCCTAATTTCGAAAAAAAAAATATGTTTTTTTTTATCAAGTTCCAGAATTATGTTTAAAATTCTTCCTAATTTTGGGGAAAAAATATGAATTTTATATTTTTTAATTTGGAAAAAGAATTCATAAAAATTTAGGAATAAAATTTTCGAATTCTTTTCTCTATATTCTGGAACTTTTTATTTTCAAATAGAAAGTTGGAATTTAGAAAAGAATTTGAAAATTTTATTCCTAAATTTTTATGAATTCTTTTTTCAAATTAAAAAATAAAAAATTCATTTTTTTTCCGCATTTTTTTAAATTTTTTATCTAGATTTTTCAAATTTTAAAAAAATTAATTAAAAACACTTAAAAAATCTGAATGTTTTTCCTGATTTAAAAAAAACTCTGGAACTTAATTTTTAAAAACAAATCTGAATTTTTCAAAAAAAAAACTGACTTTTTTTCGATATTTAGATTTTTTTTTCTGTTTTTAAATATTTTTTTTCCCAATTTTGATTTTTTTTAAAAGAGGGAATTAATGATGTGTTAAAGAATTACACACATGTCAAGTGAAAAAAAATAAAAACTAAATTAAATACACAGTGGCGTGCCACGTCAGAAAGTGAAGTGTGCCAAATGGAGTTAGGGGTGTTTTTGAAAGAATCTTCATATTTCAGGGACGGAATCTAAACTTTTTTTTACAGGGGGTAAACCGGAACTCGCCCAAATTACAGGGAGTAAAGACATATTAACTCATTAATTAATTTACCATTTTCAGGTGATAATAAAATATATCTTTTGAAACAAGTTCAAGTTCGACCAGAATTACGGCGGCGGCGACGCCGCCGTGTGTGTAAACCCGTGTGAGTGACTCCCTCTTATATAAACACTACTAATTAATGTGTGTGTTCTATCCTATGTGAGACTTTCATATTTTTTTCAATTCACACAACACTAGTTCTATTCAGAGACGGAGTTAGAAGGGAGAGCGATAGAGGCCATGGTCCCCCAAGTTTTTTTTTTTTTTTTTATACTAGTACAATGTTAATTTTTTTTTTGTCTTTATATATTTATTTTTTGTGAACTTTATATGATATTGTATAATGAGACATTTTTTGACTCAGTATATAGAGTCTTTAGGGCTTAGGTTTTAAAGTTTAATTGGAGTAATACTCCTTCACTACAATACTTAACAACAAAAATAAAGCGATATTTTTTCTTTAATTTATAGAAGAACCCTAATTCTTAACTAGAGTCATAATTTATGAGTCTTCATTGTAATTTCGCTCAGAAATTTTGATCCATTGTTTGTAGTTTTGTTTGTGCACTCTCAACCACTACCAACAATTGTACTGTGCTTTCACGATTTTCTAGTGAATTTATCCTCCTACGCTTGTATTATCGTTGTTTCTTATATTTTTTCTCTACTATTCAAAGATTGTTTTAGTCTAGTCATTCTCTAACAAGCTTTTTTTTTTTTTTTTTTTAAGGATCTCTAACAAGCTTAAGATACTCATTTTTTTTATCTATGAAATTTCTTGTAATTTAGGACACATATTAACTTTTAGATACATCCTCTACGCTTGAATTTTTTATCTTTACCAAATTATATTCTTAACCTTGGTCCCCTTAACCTTAATTCCTAGTTTTGTCCTTTATTCTATCTGATGTGAGACTTTGTTTTTACTGTTCTAACTTTTAATCATATACTTTAGTCGACAATGTGTGTGATATTAACTTGAGATCTTGTTTACGGAAACACCCCAATATATTTTCGGAAACACCACAATAACTTGAACAAGAAGATATTAAAGATAACTATATATGATAATGATGGTTGCATAAATAAAATTTAAATCGTGTGTGAGAGTGGAGACTAGATAGCCGTGAAATTTCATATCACTTCACAATATAATTTCTGCGGGAGAGGAGACTAGAAATTTTGGTGCAGCCATAAATATTCAATTTTTGTTATGACTTATGAGGCGTGACTTAAATCCTATCTACCGTATGGGGTTTTAGAGATCATGTCAAACTTTACTTTTGGCTAACATCACGTGCAAAATGAAGATCTTAATTAGCCAAAGACCAGAAGAACAGAACACTGGCAGAATTAAACCACTTCATTAATTTTAAGAGGTAGACTTATATCCATATTTTTTCCATAAAAATAAATAAAATATGACTTCTGTAAATTTTTTAAAAAAAATTGAAAAAGCAAATGCATTAATAAAGTAAAAGTCCAAGGTCAAGAATAGGAAGTAAAAGACAATGCAAAAGTTATTCAAAATATCAAGCTGTCAAGCACAATTTTCATATTGTGGAATATTTCATTGACACTTCATATGTTATCCCCAACCTTAATATTTTGGTAATAAATTCTAGAGCAAAGTAGGTTTTTAATGAGTAAGGAATAAACATGACAACAAAACCTATTCTCGCGGTTATCCGTCCAAACTAAATCCAATTTGATGGGTTTTTCCTATTTTGATTGAGTTTGGGTATGAGTTTGAGTTTTTTCCGATTTCAAAACATGGTATGGGACGGATAACAGGTATATAGTTACCTATCCCGAACCCATACCCAAACTCGTCCCGAATGTAGAAAATTACTTTATGTTGATATGCAATGTTATTTTGTTTGATAATTGCCATGTTATAAAAATTACCGTTGATATTTAAAAGAACAACTAAATCATTCGGTCTAACAAATGTTAAAGCGAATATATTGTGGGATAATGCATTACAACATTGTTCTAGGGGTTGCCAAATAACTTCTATTTTTTATTAAAAAGAATTATTCAACGCGGAGACGGGAATGGGTCGAGGATACCCGAACCGGTCGGAGACGAGGATGAGAATCAATTTTTCATCCCCGTTGGATATGGGTAGGGTGACATGTAAGTATATGAGAATCGAGTATGGAAACGGGGAAAGTAAAAATTGTCTCCACCCCGCCCCATTGTCATGCCTAGTAAGGAACCAAGCATCCTTTTCATTTATAAAAATAATTAGAAATTGCAACTAAAAGAAAGATAGACACAAAAAATATGTAGTGGTCCCATCACTAAGTTGGTCTTACTATCATTAGAAATTTTCAAGTTTTAATGTGTCTTTATTTCTATAAATAGAAGAAATGAAGAAGGTCCTAAATGGAGAGGATCCTAACTTATTTTTGATTTATTTTTGCGGACATTGCTAATATCTTGGGTTATTATTTGACTTTCGTGTAATAAGATTAGTTTTTGAGTAAGTTTTCATAAAAATGATTTTTAAAATATAGGTTAAAATCATTTTCTAAATTGTTTAATTTATATGCAACAACAATGTAAATAATATATTTTACAATGTTTGTTAATTAAAGTCATCAGATCAATATAAACATTTGACTTTTACTTTTACTTTTTTTTTGTCATATAGTCTTACAACTATAATTCACCTTTAAGGCAAATAAATGAGGTTTCAGAGTTTGAATACCAACCTCCGTATGTTTCAATGTGATCCAGTTGAATTGAGGAAAATGGCTTGTTGGATGAGATCCAATGTATAGAGAGATTGAGCTTTACGCCAGCCGCTGGAGTATGTCGCATGTCCTTCTCCACCGAATGGTGGTGATGTACTTGCACGTGCTCCAACGTCCAAGTCAGTGAGAGGTTTGAGAGAGGGTGCATCTAAAATAAGGGTAAAAAGTGTGATACATGATCCAATGCTAAGCATGAGTGTGTGTGTGTGTCTATATATATAGTGCATAAATACGGTTTTGACTATCAAACCTCCACATAGACAGCTGTCCTCAAGGGGCAGCGGCGAAGCTACCCATTATTTTACGAGGTGTCCAAATCTAAATAAAATAAAATAAAAATATTTTATGTACTATTTTGACAATTTTTATTCTTAAAAGGTCTCTTTGTAGTTGTTTATGGGATCAAAAATTTCAAAATAAGACATAATACATCCATCAAACAAGTGAATATCTTTTGACATTTCTATTTCTACTAATATTTGACAAATAAATTCATTTGTGATAGTTAAATATATTTTATTGAGCTAGCTAATTACAAAATATGCTAAGTTATTCAAATAAAAGTGAAAAAATAGAGTAGCCAAAACTACTACATTGATATGCGTAACTTCGCCCTTGCTGAGGGGACAAATGTGACCATCTGGATGGTCCTATAACATTGAATTTGAACTGGGATGTCAAGATATATTGATCCGGACCATAATCTAGTGGGATTTAGGACGTGTTCATCGTATGATGTTGCCTGCTTTCGAGTATCGGATTGGACCCGAGTCTAACTGGATTGAATCTTGAATTAATCTAAAATATTCCCTCCGTCCTTATATCTAAACACCATTTTGACTAAAAATTTGTCTCTAAATATAAACCTTTTTTCAAATTACTAGATGCATTAATTTTTTCTCTAAACATACCCTTAATTAATACTACTAACTTGTCTTGAAATATGAAAAGTCAAATTTAATAGTCATACAAACAAAAGACAATTTGGTAATATTAACATACAAAATATACACATTAATTGCACTAACAACTTTTCTTAGACTTTGTTTGCGAGTTGGGTTTTGGAGGGGAGGGGAAGAGAATTATGGAGAGGTAAACCCTTGTTTGGGAGTTTTAAAAAAATAGGGAAAGGTTTTGGGGGGTTTTGAAGGGCTTCATTTGTCCAATTTTGAAGTTCCCCCAAATTGGGGGGTTTTGGAGGGTTAAACATACAAATTGACAATTTTGTCCTCATAATAATTCAAAATTTCAATTATAATTTACAAGATAAATTACAAAGTATAGCACAATGTATTATTTTAAGAGAAAAAAAAAGGTAAAATAGTAAAATTATCACATAAGCCCTCCATCTCATTTCCTTGTTGGTTTCTTTAACTCTCAAACAAGGGGAAGACTTTCCCTCCTTTCTCCATTCCCTCCCTTCCCTTCCCTTCCCCTCCTTAGCCTTTCCTTTCCTTCCCCTCAAAACTCGCAAACAAAGCCTTAAGAAATGTGAAAAATGCAAAGGGTGCTTACATACAAGAACGAAATATACACATTAACTTTTACTTTTACCCCGCTACTTCTTGCAATGCCAATTATAAACAAATTTAATTTTTTTTTATGTTCATTCAATTATTGATGTATGTTGACACTAACAATGACAATGCATACCACTTAAACTCCTTAAAACTATAATAAATAGCCCTATACAGGGAGATTTACATAAATGATTTCCGAAACAAAATACATTTATAAATGATGACATGTTCAATATTGTCTTGAGGACATCTCTCCAAAAAGTTAGGGACAATAATGATTTATGTAAATTTGATTTGTGCAAAGTTGAATCGAATTATCTTACTGAAAAATGATTAATGTACACTCATTTTGATACCGTAAGAAATAACAAGATGCGTTAAGTTTGCGATTTGATGTGAAGATAGAGATGAAAAGAAAACCATATATTAAATGAGAGCATGAAAATTAGGTGTCTTTTTTTTTTATTTTAAAATTAGGTGTGTTTATATTTAAGAATTCTTATTTATTACGACAATGATAAATAAACACATCTAAATTTTTTACACTCATTTAACACCTCATTTTCTTTCTTTATCTCTTTATTTGTAAAATGTAACACATTAGAAAAGAAGTGATCAATAATATACAAATACAGTGTATAAATAATGTTCGCTCTCTTTTTCTGGCTTAGGGAGACAAACATACATTGAAAGTTAGTGTCTGAATACATTTTTAGGTTAATGTGCGGCACACCATGCACATGAATTAGATGTTAATTATGTTATGTAGGAACCTAGCAGAAAACGACAATCAGATGTTTGGCTAAACCTGAGAGCACAAGCATAAGTGTTTGGCTGCCTAACCTAAAACTAGAAAATTGTTTCTTCAGTTTTTCTTTTAATACAATTTGCTTGATTGGAAGAGGAGCATAGCATGCAAGACTCATTTGAATTTTTATTCATGTTTATCTAGAAATTAAAAAGAGAATATCCACGGTATAATTCTTGCAATCCTTTAAGATATATATTTTTAATAAATTAATTCTTTAAGTTTTATTTCTTTCAATAAGTTGATCGATCTTTGTCATAAAATATTTTCACCATTACCTTTTCATCAAATTCAACTAAAAAGTGTCTATGCGAGCGTTTTATGTTAAGTTTGTTGGGGTCTAAATTCACTTGATCTCAAAACTAGGATTTATATGTGTATTATACAATCTTAGTTTGAAACGAAATTTATTGATTACTTGATTTATAAATTTGTTCATCAAATATTTATCTTTAAATTTGGTTTGAATTCAGAAACAATAATAAGATGTGTGTAAATAATTATGTTTGGTGTTATAAGCACCTTTCAAGCATGTCACCTCAATGTTAAATGATCGTAAACACTTTTTAACGAAGTTGAAGAAAAATTGAGTAAGAATATAAATATTTTACGACTTAAAAAAATCAATTCTAACTTCAAAAAATAACACATTAATTTGTTCCAAACATCTAACTTAAATGGTCGCTTCTTAAAAAAATATTATAACCTAGAAAATCATTTGATTTTATGAAATAATGAAGTACTTAACAAGAGCAAAATGTAGAAATATCAACAGGTGATTGGATCCTCCACAAATGTAGTATGATCCTGCAGTTGTAGGAATCATCAAATTTGGAAATAGAAGAGTTGTTTCTCTCTTACTAACTCTAACAGTCTCTAAAAACAACTTTTTCTACGTAAAATTCATCACATGTTTCTATTTTTGAATGCTTAAGAGCATTTGTTAGCATAACTCGGTAATTTGTCAAAGACACTTGTGATATATTTCTCCACCAACCAAAAAGTAACTATGTCCTTCCACATAAAGCTGTAGAGCATACATCACAATAAAATAAAAACAAAAACTCACCAATTGAGTAAAATAAAATAATAGCTAAATACTAGATCAAAATCAATGTATAGACTAAGCCAATTTCTTTGTGACTCCAATCCTCATAAGAGCACAATAAGCTATAAGTCTATAACCAATTAGCATTATAACAAGAGCCAATGCAGCCAATCCTAGACCATTCAAATCAATCCCCATTTGTTTTATAGGAGGAAACTCCTCAATAGGACATTGTCCACTAGAACAAGGGTATGTATCACCACTGTGATACTGTGACCCAATAAATAGCTGATATGTATAGTAGCTAACAGAAACATACTTCACCCATGCTATAAATTTTGGAACATTCTGAACATAAAATCCACCAGCAAGTAAGAAACATAGCATGATCACTGATGCAAGTGTTGTTGCTGATTTTTGATCAAGCACAACAGCACCAAGTGCAAGCCCTAGTCCTTGTGACACTAACACATTGAGTAAAAGGCTGAAAAGTGTTTGAAAGAAATTTATCACAGTTGCTTTGAGTCCTGCCATGAAATATGTTATGAGAAGGAAAATTGTAGGGAGGACTAGTTCCATTGGTAGGTCAGCTACCATTCTTGAAATGAAATATGAGGAGAGTCTGTACATTCCTGAGGATCTTTCTTTTTCCAGCATCATTAGTTCTTGAGGGAAGGTGAAGATTGCTTGAAAGAGTGGGAAAAATCCCCAAAAGCCTGTTACAAAGAATAGTAGTCCAATCTGCAAGGAAAGTTGAGATGTATTATGATCATTAGTGTTAGAACAACCACCACAGTTCAAAAAAATAAAGAAAAATGCAAACAGTGAAGACACGATGTTTATAACGAAGTTCGGCCAATTTTGCCTACATCTCCGACTGCAGAGTGAGCTGCTGCAGTTCCTTTCTATTATCTGTGAAAGTTTAGGGTTTACAGAATTACAGTGTATAACTTGGATTTAACTACTATGGTCTAGTGCAAATACTTTGCACAAGTGACCTTCACACTTATCAGTTACTAATACTATGAGCTTTACCCAACAATTAGTTTAGTGAAATGTGAATTGTGGTACTAAAGTTTGAGGTATTTGCAAACTAGATTTTGAGTCACGGTCATAGTCATGACGATATTCTTAATATTGCAGAGAATTGCAGTCAAATAAGCCTGATGTGAGTCTAACCAAAGTCACAAAGACAGCAAAAGCCCTGATGTCAAGGCCCAAATCGTGGTCGCAAGCCTTTTTTAAAAAGCTTATTTGCAAATTCATTGTGATCAAGGTTTTGTAAAGATCCACGGTCACAATCTAGGCCACTTTCTCAGTGTTTTCGATCTTGTCGTTGCAATCACAATTGAGGCCGTTTCAGTATCATTTTATTACGCTTCTTTGCAATATATAGAATCGCGACACAAACATAAAACCTTGATTGAGAAAACAATTCCAACTATAACTGTAATCTAAACTTACTCTTATACTAATTCCATTGTCATAATTTAGTTCTCGGTCCAACATTAGTACATTCCAGTTATACTTTAAAATTCAGAAAACAATAATGCATAAAGAACAGTATTTTGTCAAATTGTTACCTGATCCTGCAAGTGTGACATATCAGATTTATACCAAAGTAGTCCTGACATAAGTGCAACCACAAGGACCTGAGCAATCCTCAAGCCAGAGAATGATTCATATTTTCTCTCTTTGACATCCCTTCTTAACAGTACAAAGAATTGCTCTGACCAGCTTGTTGGCCATTTTCCAGAACCTGTCTCTTGAAATCTACCCTGATTTGTATCAGAGTCATTGATTTCTTGATGTTCTGGCTTGGACTGTGCATCATATTTGCTCTTAAATGCTGAAATCAATTTTTGTTTGTCTATTGTATGGTCATGATTAGTGTCATCAGTGTAGATACCTGCAAATTTTCACACTTAGCAAAGCAACAAAAGCATATGTATGATATAAAATCTCAAATGTTTTCTTTTAATAAACGTTAACACGGGATATCTTATAAGGTTTTCCATTTAAAATTGAGTAAATGAGCATTTGGTTCTCAAAATTGTAAGGGCCAAGCAATTTAGTCACTCAAATATACGAAATAGCAAATTAGTCGCTTAAATAAATAAAAAATGTAAATCAATTTAGTCTGTCCACCGTAATATTTCTAGTTTCGAGTAAACAACCATCAAAATCAATGAAAGAGGTACATATTGACGTGGATAATCTCTTGATGCCCAAAGACAAGCATAGAACCTTCAAATTTGTGGTGCTAAATTCAGAAAAAGGATTTCATTGACGACATTAAAAAAAAAAAATTGATCGACCCTAACAATTTCTCGGACTAAAATACCGATTTACTATTTTAAAATTTAATTTGTAGAGTTGACATATCTATAATAGGTATAAGACACGATAATTGATTGAAAATGAAAACTAAGACTTTAACTTTTATGACTTCATCAACAAACATGCTATATTTGGTAAAATGGATAGAAATTAAAAAACATACCATTTGCAAGATCCAAAAGGAAATCTGAAGGATTCATAGCCATAGCAGGAGCATAACCAATATTAGAAAAATGTTCAATAGCTTCAGAACCTTTTCCAAAATACAAAACATTCCCTTCAGCAAGCAACAAAACTTTATGAAACATATAATATAATCTACTAGAAGGTTGATGTATTGTCATGACAACAGTCCTTCCTCCTCTTGCCAAATCCCACAAAGTTGACACAATTCTTTGTGCTGTAGTAGAATCTAAACCAGATGTTGGTTCATCAAGAAACAACAAACTAGGATTTATAAGCAATTCTTGTCCAATACTAACCCTTTTTCTTTCTCCACCAGAAACACCTCTTAGGAATGCACTTCCAACAATGCTATCTTTGCATTTTGTTAAACCAAGTTGATCTATCACATTCTTTGCATGAGTAACTTTCTCTTCTTTTGTAACACTATTTGGTAATCTAAGTAGTGCTGTGAAAACAAGTGTTTCGGTTACCGTTAAGTGAGGGTAAAGAACATCATCTTGTGTGACAAAACCTGTGTTTCTTTTTATAACATTTGAAAAAGGTTTTTCATTGTATGTTATGGATCCATAAAGTTTTCCACCAAGTCTTCCTCCTAATGCTGTTAATAATGTTGTTTTGCCACTCCCTGATGGACCTAACATTGCTAGCATTTCACCTGGTTGGACAATTCCTGTTACTCCTTTTAGTATTGTTTTCTCTTCTACTTCTATGTTCTTCTTAAATAATCCTCCTTTTTTGGCTTTGATTTTGTACACAACATCATCAAACTGCATAGTCATTTGTTAAAAAGAAAATCATCATTGATCATTATAAGCATGTTGATAATACAAACTAGACTAATAAATAATAAGATTTGGAAACATCCTTAAATTTGAAACATTATTCTTGACTTTAATTTTCCAATGAAAAAAAAGGATTTAATTAGGAAAGTTCTATGGTGAAGTCGTGAAAATGACTTTTCTGATGAAGTTAACACTATAACATCAAAATTGTAGTGAGTAACACCCCACTGTTTGTACAGTAGCATCAAAAGTTCAGTCCCCATAGAATCATCAATTCATCAGATTAACAAGACTACACTTAATCTAATTTTATCCTACCTTGTTTTAAGTGTAACACCCCACAAAGTGTAACACTCAAGACTATCACATAATATCATAAAATTTGTTTGCTTGTTAAAGATGCCAACGATAAAATAGTACTTGTAAGTCCAAGATGTTGCAAGCATTATTAGATGAATTACTATTGATCATTAATCAGTAATCAACAATTTAAAAATGGATCAAACATTAAAATTAAAATTAACTTTTTCAAAAAAGTCAGTTTCCTAACTGCACCGTAGAAGCCCCATTTAATTATCATCATAGCATTTGCCACTTACTTTTTTTCCACTTACTAGAGTTAAATAACTTTTTGTACCAAAAAAGAGTAAAATAACTTTTTGCAACTTTTTATTAATAGAAATATGTCAAAACATGTTATATAAAACACAGAGCTCATTATATATATACAAGTTTTTTCATGCAACATTCTAAAACTGGTAAATATTTGTTTCAAGAAAAACTATATGATGAATTTCATTAGTCACTATGATTATATTCATTACATTAAACACATAGGGTTCATCAAATAAGCAAGTTTTTCAACGTGTCATCTTTTAAAACTTTCCAATCAACTCCTCAAATTCATATTTTAACCCACAAATATCAATGGATCCACACACAATGTAACTTTTTGAACACTAACCAAATGATATCACAACAAATTATAAAATATAACTAACATAGACTATTTCAAAGTTGCACAGATTCACAATTAGTTCATACATTTATTCACAATTATTAAAGATTTTATACACTGTTTATCAATATCAGATTATTAAAACTGTTTTACTTTATTCAAAATTACTTCTAAAGTGAAATATATAGATGATTGCGATTTGTTAACTATGTATCAAGATTAAACTAAAACAAATGAAAAATTGAAGGAAAAGAAATATGGTTGGTTTAGTATTAATTATGTGAAGGAATGAAAAGGTTTGAAGAGTAAACACTCATTTCACTTTATATTATACTAATTCAAACAAACATGTATTAGTGATGACAAGGTTATTATGATTCACGAATACATCTGGAGATTAATAAACAGATTGATTCATTTTCATCAACAATTTAGATACACCTATCAACAAAGACATAACTAATTTAAGGTATACTATATATTAAATTAAATATATCTAGCTAGAATTTTATTACGAAGAGAACAAAGGATAATTTTGAAATGCAAACATGCATACATACATACCTTAAGAACTACGGGACGTTTTCCATTGTGCAAGATCTCAGATGTTTCCTCCAATGTCTCTTTGTAAATTGTTTGAGATTCAATATCTCCCATATCTTGTTCCATAAATTCTCACCTTCAAATTTCAGAGACACCCTTTTGAAACCCTAGCTCTAAGGATCTCTAAATAATGTATTGAAATTATTCAGAGATACCCTTTTGAAACCCTAGCTCTTTGATCAATCTCTAAATCTAAATAATGTATTGAAATTATGTGTCTCTATATAATAATATTTAAAACAAAAGCTTATACCGAAAATAACACAGGAGAATTTCAACTAAGAAATTCTCAAATAAAACTCTTTTCTATAAATCATAAAAGCGTGAAGCGGTGCATGTGTGTGTATAAAATCTTATAGATTACTAATAATAGTAAACATTTTTTAATAGGGACAAAGAAATAAAATTGAGAGTGTTGTGTTTGTATACGAGAATTCAATTTAAGATGAAACGTGGTGAGGAAAAAAAAGATGCAATATGATTTTTCCTATAGAAGTATTGTTTGTTGTGTTTTGTGTTTTGTTTTACTTATTCCACCTTTTAGTGTCATATTATTCGCTAGTTTTGTTACGCATATGTAATATGTGTTTACAGGTGGCTAGATAGCCATAAATTAAGGTAAAATTAGGTATATTCTTAGTCCATTTGTGATGGAATTGCTTTTGCTTGCACTTTATATATTTATATATATATATGAATGTGTGTAATGTAATGTTGCATTGTGTTATAGATTTGACGTGCACGATAATAGGATTGTGAAGTGAATGAATGATATGCTTGGAAATTGTCTTGTTGGGAGGGAAACTGTTACGGTGGTGAACTGCTCATGGTTGTGTGGTGAATGTAGTAGCTAGGGTGATGAATGATGATATCTATGGACTGAGATTCACTACGGTCACTTACTGCACACGTTCATGAAGTCGGTGACGAAATGACTATTCAATCGAGATCAGACGGTTTGAACCTCGAGATCGGTAAACAACTTTGTGAATATGTGCAATCATGCTTATGTGAATTTGTGCGTAAGTGATGCACAAAATCCAATTTTGATAGCTATATCCAAGTCATCTCCACCTACTATGTTTTATTGATACAAGTAGAAAGACCCGTATTCATATTTTTTTATTAGGTTTTAATCTCGCCAGTGATGATAGGATTACTTCTCTTCTTGTAGAATGTGATTTTTATGTTAATATTCAAATAGCAAAGTGCACCTCCACTCCCACTGCAACCCTCCAACCCCTTTTATTTTACTCGACATTCTTTACCTTATCCATATTTTAGATTGGGATGTCTCGGCGAAGCATATTTACAGAAATGCGACTAATTCTTGTGTTGATTTCCTTGTCAACTTAGGTCACCATGATTCTCTCTCATGGACGATTATTTAACATCTATGTCCTTTATCTCTTAAACTTTGATTAGATGTAGTATGGCTAAATTAGTTTCTTAACTTTTTTGTAAATTTCTTCTCTCAAAAAAATAATGACTTTAATTTAATTTAATTTACGTGATTTTAAATTAAAAATAAGATTATATTATCAAGAGCAAATTTGTTGTAGAAAAATATTTAGTTAAAATATTGTTGAGTTTTAGATTTTTAATAATTTTGTTGTAGACTTATTATATATTTTTTTAATAAGTTAAATTAGCCAACATTAACACATAAGAATTTAATGTGAGAACTCACAAACGTCACCAAAACAATCCAAATAAGTTATATTATAATATATTGAATCGTACTCCTAAACTATTTTGTCGACACCTCATTACTCTCTATGTCACTTATGCAAAAAAATTCACATCATAAAAAGATGATGTGTCACCCTTTACCATTGTTTGCACTATCTACAATTAATTCATCTCCAAAACAAGACTCAACATTCTCAATCACAAAATCTTATCCTTTTGAAAACTCACTCATATTTATAAAAATAATACCAAATTCGAGATAAAACATTTCAATAAAATGCACATTATAAACCAATCATTAGTTATACACAAAATTTTACAAACACATTTACAATTGAAAATATTAATAAAACACAATATCTCTCATATAATATTCCTTAAAAAAGAAAAATCTCTCATATATTATTTTTTATCATACTATGTGCATATAGACCACATGTTGTGGCGAATGGTATAGTAACATGTTGCTCCCTCGCTCTATTTACGAGTTATGCCCTAGATATTTTCTTACGATTAGTCATTAAACTACGAGCACTTAACACGGAGGATAGTCCCATTATGTTTTTCTTTATGCTCTATTCAGCCCATTTGAACACCAGTTTGAGAATAAAGGATGCAGCTCTTGCAACCATTTGTTTTAGCAGTTGTGTAGCTCTTGCAACCAATTTGACATTCACATCTCTTGAACTTTATATACCGATATGCATAATTTATTTATTTTTTCCACTTATTTGGACTCATTAATATTTTAAAGACCACCGCACAATGCACGAGTTAGCATCTAGTTTATATTTAAATTTAGAATTAATTAGTTTGCAAGTCCCTAACTTTTTGTGAATTTCTAAATAGTTTCCATAACTAAAAAATTGTAATCAGATCTATGACTAATATATATTTTTTTTTCAATTAGTTCATTCTACTAGTCAACTGTTAGTCAAATAGTAATGCAAGCACCTAAATTCAAAAAATATATTGATTTTGGAACCTTGTCCCGTAATTTTTTAACTTTTAAAAAGTCAAAATCTATCACTTTTCACCATTTTTCAATACAACATTTTAAATTTGTCTTCTTAACCAATGCTCTAAGGGCACTCTTTAGCATTTCCCAATCTTTTGTTATCCATCTTTCACTGTTTGGAATATATGAACCTTGGAGTGGCAACGGTGAAAATATGCTTCAAAGTCATCAATTTTGTACATACCTTGCTTTTTCTGTATTTTCCAAGTTCCAACTTATCCCAAGAACTGTAAAAATTAATCTGATTGTATTTATTACACCAATTTGGACAGAATTTAATTTTGCTAAATATGATAGGAGTAGAAGAAAGTAAGGGTATTCGCGGCGTGGTTTGAATCGGTTTTGAGACAAAATTTCACCCGATTCAACGATAAAATATACGGGGTTTGGTTTGGTTTTAGATAACTAATTTTAAAAACCGATCTAATCTGATCTAATCCAATTTAATGGTTTAATTTTGATCGGTTTTTGAATATTCAAATTACAAATTGTGACTTTTTTTATTAATAACAATATTATAAAATTTGGTAAAATAATAGGTTTGATACAAAATATAACATTTGATTTATTAACAATTGATAGTACCGAATAACAATGATTGATTATCTTTGAAATATATGAAATAGTAAAAAAAAAAATTAAATCAAACTAATATGTTGTATTAAAAGAATTAAAAAAGATAAACTAATAGTTTAAAAATGAAAATATGTATTAAAGTATATATTAAAAAAATGAAAATATGTATTAAAATATATGTATGTTGTTCGGTTCTGTTTTGAAAAATCAATTCAAAATCCGATTCAATTCAAACGGCTTTTATAAAATGACATCCAAACACATTCAATAATATTCAGTTTCATGCAATTTTTAGCTTTTTTGAATTAATTAGTTGTTTTTATTTAGATCGTTTTGAATTTGAACACTCTAGAAAGAAGTATAAAAGAAAATTAGAAATTAGAAATTGGAACAACAACCCAAACCACACAAATCACGCACCTGGAAAACGTTAAACAAGTAGGAGGGTTAAGGGAAAAATTAGAAATTTAGACTCCAACCGCACTTAATTGTCATTGGAAATTTTTTCAGAATGAGCTAACTTACACTATCATTTATAAGATTGGTTAAACCGACTTAAAAAGTGATTGAACCGATTTTAAAAGTGTCAGCATGACTTAAGTGATGCTGAAAAATGTCGAGTCTGAGTTAACCCACGTTGAATTAAGGGAATGAGCAAAAACGAAAGGGAGAAGAGCAACTTTCAAATCATTTTTTTAGGCTTTAATATGTGTTTCGTCCCTGCAATTAGGGGTCATTTAAAAATTGGTCCCTCTAATCGTTAATGCTAGCAAATTACCCTTGCAAAGTTTAATGATTTAAGACTTGGTCCCTCAACCCAATTAATCAGTGCCACGTCATTGATTAGCTTAATAATGACGTGAATGGACAAAAATACCCCTGATCTCATTAGACAAATGCGAAAAGACCAAAATACCCCTGACTTCATCTTCTTCCTTTTCCCTCTCGTTTCCTTGCAATTCACATGCAACTCCCCCTTGTTCTTCTCCCAACAACAGTTTGTTTAAACACTTGCTTCACAAATTGCTTTGATAAGATTATTAGATATATCTAAGTTATTTCAATGAGCAAATTGAAATAAATTAAAAAAAAAAAAGAAGTACAGACACAAGTTATTTTTCCTAAATATGTTCAAACAGCTATATAAACTTGAATAAATTCATTCAAACATCACCTTAATGAAGACTATTCCAGCATCAATTGACGGACAATAGGTATGACCTATCTAATTGGTAGAGTGTGGAGCTTCTATATTCCCCCAGTTAATGCAACGATGGCTGAAAAATTCTTTCCTTTCTTTCTTCTTCTTCTTCATCGGTTGCCATTTCCACCTCCACCATCCACTTTTCCCTTGCTTCTCCTTCCTCAAGTTCGATTCAGCTTCCAATATAATTCAACAAAAACACTAAATTTTAATACCCATCAAACAAAAACATAAAAAGATTGAATTTTTATATGAAAACAGCGACAACGACGGCGAATTCCCATGAATTGAGTGCAAATTTTTCTGATTTAGGTTTCAGAATTCGATGAAGGAATTCAGGCTCGATGAAGGAATTCATGTGTGGATTCATAACTAGCTCCCATCTATCTTCTTCCCAATAAAAAACCTAGCTTCAACTTTTTCCATTTTTTGAACATGTCTAGATTCATAACCAAAATTTTTGAAACCCACTAGAGTGCGTTAAGCAGTCGTATTGGTGTTGATCTGATGTCTATTGGAATTGTTTTGCTATTTTTCGTTGAGGTCTAGATTCATAACCAAAATTCTTTTGCTGTTTTCTCTGCCACAAGGTTGCGGTTTTGGGGTTTTCCGGCTAGCTCTTTGATGGGCTCTGGTGTGGTGGTGCTAGCCATACCTACCTAGTTGCATTGTTTGATAAAGGGAATGAATAAACACAGTGAGTTGAAAATGAATGGATCGATGGAGATGATGGTCTTAGGGGGTATTTTCGTCATTTTGCCGCACTTTGATAGAAGGAAGGGTATTTTTGTCACTTCAAGCGAAACTTTGCTGAGTCAATGTGCCATGTCAGCTAATTAGTGACGTGGCAGTGATTAAGTGGGGGGAGGGACGAAATTTTAAATGATTAAACTTTGCAAGAGTAATTTGCCAGGATTAACGATTACAGGGACGAAACACGTATTAAAGCCTTTTTTTTAAAAGAGCGCTAACAGTCTTTGGACATTAGTAAGAAACTCAACCACCTATCTTTGCATATTTGAACGACAGCATGATTAAAAAAAGTCACTCAACAACCTTTCCTTTCATATTTAAAGACCGTTGGTTAGTTGTTTCAAAGAGCCCTTGAAATCACAAAGACAAAGAAAAACAGGTACAAGGGTTCCAAGTCCATAAATTTAGATATATGCATTTACATATATCCTAAATTTATACGTAGTAGTAGATTTTTCAAAAGCAAAGAAAGATCAACAAAAGTAAATCATAAAGATGAGTTTGGGAGCAGAACTAGTGATTGCCTTTGTAGGTTTGTGGGGAGTGTTCATGAGGCCAATTATGTTCCAATATGCTTTAAGGATGGGAGAAGTGATGATATGCACCATCCACCAGATTATAAGAGAATGGAATTCTTTAGTTCTCACAAATTACATTTCATATTAATTAGGGAAGTGCCACTTCTTCTATAAATTAATGTATGTAATTCACCTTGGATATAATTCTTGCTCATTTTTCCTTTTTCTTTTAATTCCAAAAGTGCCTACAAGTCTTGTGAGTTATGTCTATATTTGCTTTGCATTTGGATGTTTTGAATAATTTAGAAGCTAGATATTGAATTTCTAATCTGTAAATCTCCGTAAATAACTTCATATTTGCGTAGACTTGCTAGGTGAAATCCCTGCATGAGAACTAATTTAGCATTTGTCATGTTATATATATTGAAATAATTAATAAAAAAAAAAACTTAATTTCTTTCTTGTATAAATCAAAATCATTTTTTTTTTAACTTATGAGGTTAGGCTGCTTATTTCCCAGGGGAAAAGCATGTTTTCTATCAAACCCTAATCATCACCATTCTCACCATTTTCAAATTCTCACCATGATATCATTGAATCAAGTCATGCTTTCTCAGCAATTGCTAAATCAATGTATGATGTCAAAAATCAGAATCAAAAGTTAATTATTCAAAATCACAATCGTCATAAAGTGTTTCACTGAATTAGTAAGTGTGTCTCTCAATATATGTGTGTCTTTTCATTAACCCATAAAAACAAGGAAAGATGGAATCATCACCATTCTCATGTATCAAACCCTAATTATATACTTCATAATTAGGGTTTGATACATGAGAATGGGGATGATTGCATTTTTCCTTGTTTTTATAGGTTAATGAAAAGACAACTACCAAATAAGAAAGCCAACAAAGATGTGTTGAGAATAAGATGAGAAAAATCAGAAACAAAAAATAAACGGGAGGTTTGGGCAGGGAACTGCGTTGAGAATTTTTAAAAAATTGTAGTTAAAGCAAGAACTGGAAGATTTTTTCCGAATATATTTCTTAAAACCTTTTCCAACTAAAATACTCCCTCCGTCCCAAATTATAAGGAAAAAAAATCCATTTTCTTTGTCCCAAATTATAAGAAGAAAAACCAACTTTTATCATATATAATTATGTTTTTTCAAAAAATTATCTTTTCCAAAGGAAAATTAAATGCAAAGTGCATTAAATTTGCTCTCTTTTTCATTTTCTCTATAATCAACTACCAATAAAAATTGTTTTTACATCTTCCTATAAAACTTATTTCAAAGATAACACAAAAACCTAAGTTACAAACTACTATGTTTTAGTTTTCTTAATAAGTGTGATTTTCTTTTTTTATAATTTGAGACGGAGGGAGTAGTTCTTTATAAAATCATTTAACTCTATTTGAAATCAAATCAAGGTATGAGTTAAATCATAAAGAACTTGGGCAAAATAAATCAAAGAGATGAGAGAAAAGAGAAAAATATTGTATATTTATACTAGTTCATAGACTAACCGCTACCTCTAGACCCTTCCTTACCAAGAGTATTGGCTCAGCCTAGCTGATGTTAAGAGTCCCACATCGGATAGGTGATGGTCTGACAATGTGTTTATAAGTGGGGGCAATCCTCACCTCACAAGCCGGTTTTGTAAGGATGAGTTAGACTCCAAATTTCAACAAAGGACTTAATTCATTACAATCAACCGATTACAATCATCAAAGTATGTTTCCGATTGTTTGACAATTTTCAAACTTTTGGTGAAAAGCAAGACCTAAAAGATCTTTTTCAAATATCTTTTTTAAAACCATTTCCAATTAAAATAGTTCATTATCAAATCATTTAGCTCTATTTGAAAAAGAAAAAAAAAGGTATGAGTTAAATCATTAAGAACTTATGCAAATAAAGCAAAGAGATAAGGGAAGAGAGAAAGGTATATTTATACTTGTTTTTAATTATGCTCTCCAAAGCTATTTCTTTTGTCCAGATCAATGATTTTTTAGTATTTGCTTTGGCTGACTTCTTTTGTTTGTTGGCTGGTGTTGACTTGATTGAACAAGGTCTTCTTCCTTTTGCTTTCCATGCACATACGATAAACTTGATTTAACTGTTTCTTTTGCTTCCTGTTGTGTTCTAGCTTGATCCATTCGCGAGGCTCTTGATGATCATGCTATCTTTCTTCCTCAAGTTAGCTCGCAATTTTAGTTTTCTAAGCAAGTTGAGGGAGACTAGTCAACAATTCAATTTTGTATTATTGTTTGCTTTAATATGGTGCACAAAATCAGCATAATAATTGTATCTATTTACAGTTCCTATTTTATCTTGGAACCAATTCGATCATTATAACAACTGTAATAAAAATTGTATTATTTATATAAAGAGATCAATACAACGAAAGAATGTGAAGAAGCCCCATAATTTCTTCATATATGGGGAACTTATTGAAATAATGATTAAATCAAGATATAAACAAATTTAAATTATTTGTGTAGAACATGATATTAAATGGTTTGAATCCAGATCATCATGTATGGTTAGATTTCTTCAGGTGAATTTCTATACACGAGATGGCAAGTACTTCATCTTCCCTTCATTTTGAAGTTTTGTCGATGGCAAGTACTTCATCTTCTCTTCATTCTGAAGTTCTGTCATGCTTTCAATTATTATGTCAGAAGCATTAGTCACAAATTTGGAAAAGTTCCTGCATTTCACAATAAATAAAATGAGGCCCCATAATGTACATGAGAAATTTATTCCTTACACTTACAATTGTGTTCCATTCCTTTAATAGAAAAAATATACGCATAGATGTGAAGAAATTATTATGGGGTTACATTTTTTTTTCTTCATGAAATAGATGATCATTTAATTATGTTATTTTTTTAATTTCCAAAAAAATTATGTCTTGTGGCCGGATTAAATTCGTTCGTCAATTCACATTTTATACATTGTCAAATATTCTTATTTTTTTCTTTTCAAGTAGCCAGTTGTTGGATTTTCCCGTTAAGGTGGAATAAGGGAATTTGAAGTTTGAACATTGACGTTTACGTATTGTAATGCATTGTTCATACCAACTGAGTTATATAGTCAAGTATTCTTTTTTTTGGGATATAGTCGGGTATTCTTGTTAGGATTTTAGAGATAACATAACTATATAATATATATATATATATCAGTATTTTATAATATATTCATACCCTTTTGAAGAATTGAAGGTTAGTCCAACGGTGTTCTTAGCCTCGTCGAGAGCCCATCTAAACCTCCGGAGTTCCTCCTCTGACCACTTTGCATTCTTAACAACGCGCAGTTGAGAAGGCTTAACATCACAAAATATAGGAATCACCTTCTTCTTCAACGCCGTTAAAAGGGCAAGTTCATGGAGGCAAAAATAAGACTCACAATAACGCGGGGAGAAAACCGCCACCCCAATTTTGCTCTCCATGACTCCCCCGTTGATTTTCTCAAATAATTTGTCCCCTGGCTTCATGTTTTTCTCATCCAAGAAAGGGTTGAAACCATGCCTTTTAAGGTTGTCATAAAGAAGAGTTGCTACCGTTCTCTTTGTGTCCGGGCTTCTATGATTGAGGAACACATCGCATGGCTCCATCAAACGTCTTGCCATCATTTGTGTAATTTGCTTTTGATGGCTTAATAAGCTCTTCATTGCCAAAGAAGTTTGCATGTTGAGACAATAAAGGGTGTGTGTTAGTACTTTAACCTTTGATTGGCCCTACTTTGTTTTGTACTTTGTAATTAAAAGCTTATGTATCTTTGTGTTTATTAAAAGAAATGAATATCTAACTGTAGGATTGATGATAAATTGATGGAGAGAGTTTAGAGTTTAGAGTTGGACACCTATCTTTGCATTTACTACTACTTATGTAGGTATTTATAAAAGAATGAAAATTCTCTTTCCTTTTTTGAATTTTTTATTAGTGGGATATTCAATAGCTAGTTTTACCTTGGCAATCAAGTTGAATGATTTGAAAGGTTGGAAAAAATATTGAAATTCAAAAACATTCTTAACGATTTTGTTGATTTTGACAACTATATATGAAAATTAAACATGTGAAACTAAACTTGACTCCCTCTAGGGACTATACTCATGCATCTCGAGTAGTAATAACTATAACTTTTCAAACACGTTATATTCTTAGTATATGTGAACAATATAAACATGAATATTTATACATGAAGTTGATTTTTTGAACGACACAAAACGTACTTTGTCCGTATATATTATATGATTTGGAAAACTAATGGAACAAGATGAAAACGAAATGTTTGTGTCTTGTCCCCTTCTTTTTCTTCATAGGTTCAAAGTAATTTCGTCTTGTCTGCGCCAAGAATTTGTTTTTGTTTTTTTATTTCTTTTCCATATGGCATTTTTATTTTATATAAACTCTTGATCTTATTAGTCAACTATATATAAGTGTCAATTCATGCCTTGGTAGGATGCAAACTCTAGTTTTTAAGGGACTTCTTCCTTTGACCGTTTGAATAGACAATTTCAACTCATAACTAATCAAAACTTTCGTTACAATTTGTTAGCTTGTTCATGAAGGAATTAAACCTAGACCCAGACCAATATTAGTTAACATCATTCGAATTAAAGAGTTTTTCCATTATTTATGATCATTAGTCATTATTTAATGTGCTTTCTTTAGGTTTGGCAGCAACAAACTTTTTTTGCCAACTTCATATGTTGCTTAAAATGCATTTCATACAGGGCAGAAATTTAAATTTCAAGTGGCATCTTTTACTTAGATACTATATATGATTCCTTGCAAAAAATTAACTTTGGGGATTAAAAAATAGTATGCATGTGTTTTCTAGGAAAAATAGTATACATGCTTATATAGTCAAAAAAAAAAAAGTATATATATATA
>Ga0315914_1001589_pt1 | contig 34224 bp, 9 predicted proteins | sample MpolenodulesMG_FD_203920 | JGI IMG/M metagenome (GOLD analysis project Ga0315914, IMG submission 203920) | Medicago polymorpha root nodule microbial communities from Los Angeles, California, United States - elongated nodules | ecosystem: Host-associated > Plants > Roots > Nodule | place: USA...
TTATCATGGTTTCAGCTTGAGTTTTAAACTTGGATTTGTATTTGTTGCTATTAGTGTTGTTTTATCCAATAAAATGAAGTGTTTTCTCAACAAAATATATTTTTAAATTATAATCTAACTATGCAGTGGCATTTCAAAAATAATCACAAACATAAAAGGTAACTTTTACATAGAAAATTGTATATTTATTACTTTGATAAGTATTTGATTTATATTTTCTAAACAAAACTTCTTTTTATATAATCATTTAACAATGTCCTTAGATCATGGACTAGCATGATCATTCTGTTAACTAAGATTTGTTAAATTATGAGTAAAAACCTTGAGTAAATCACTATTTTAGATCCTAAAATTACAAGTGTTGACAATTTGGTGATACAAATTTACGAAATATCAAATTGTTCGAATTGTCCAACATAAGTCAAAATGTTTCATCTGTCAAGTAATTCTACTGGAGGTGCTAATGTGTCACATTTGACATTGTGACTTGTCAAAGTTGATGTCATAACACACGAAACATGTCATAGTAACAACACTTGTACATGTAAACAAGGTTACTCATTTACTTCATTATGCCACTACCAAATGCAAACAACCTATCTCATTTCCTTCTGTAAACAGAAAGGTTAGGAGTTTTTTCTGTCTATGATATCAATATTTTCATGTTTTAGTAATTTGCAAGGTTAATTCAGAATATATAATTTGCATTGTTTGAATGTATTCTGTGACTATGATTGAATTGAACAGATTTTCAGCGCGTTCTTACGTTCCAAGTATGGAGGTCCTGGTACACTCTTGGTTGATCCTTTCATTGACATTGCTGATATTGTAAACGAACGAGGATTTCCTGGAGGACTGCAAGCTGCACGTACTGCTATCAATTGCGCTCAAACTCATGTTGACAAGGACTGGAATGAATGGACAGGTGGCAATACCAACCAATAAAGCATCTCTTATTTAGTTCTCTAGCAACTTGGGTGCACTGGTGCCTATGTTGTTTGAGCGAAATGAGAAGTTTTGATATTTATGACTTATAGAAGAGTTAATTATTTGCTTATTCTGAGGATAAAGAGCTTGAAGCATTTAGCACATGTTTTCAACTGTTTTTTACATTCAAAATCTATTTTCAAACCCTGTTATGTGTTGTTTTAACCACTGTTAAAAATCGTACTAGACATCGAATGAGCCAGACATCCGATATCTGGTCAATGACTTTAAACTGTTAGAATTGGGGGTGAAACTGTGGCCGAACCACTCAGATAACTGAACCGCAGACAATGCCGGTGCACAGTTCAACCAAATTGAACTGTCCGGTTCGATTTTTAAACAATGGTTTCAACTTGACGTGGGCAAAAAAGAAAAGATATGATGATACTTATGTTCTACACCTACTTTTTTTTCCTTCTGAAAAAGATGAACTACTAGACACAGATCAGGCTTGGGTGAAACATGATTTAGTATTTCAGTACATGTGAAAATTTGTTTAATTGAGAATAAAAGATGGAATTCATTAATTTAAAAGTAGTCTATTTTAATCAAATGACAATATTTAATGTTATAATTTTTGTGTGCGTGTTCGTTAATTTCAGAAACATGCCAAAGGAAAAAATAATTCAAAAACGCTAGAAGGAGGGGTTGAACCTCCGACCTTGTGGTTAACAGCCACACGCTCTAACCAACTGAGCTATTCCAGCTACTTGTTTGATCCCCACAAATATTACTATTTAAATTATTTTTATTCTTCGGTTCCAACAATTATTTTTTGTATTGCAGCTACGTTGATAAGCTACGACCTTTTAGGTAACAACAACCAAACCTATTATAAACTATCAATGTCGTTCAACCAATTCATCCCACAAATACGATAAATCAAATTGACACGATTAAGTGATTTAAGTTTTGATACTCTTCTCAGTTGATCCCAATAAGATTTTAATGATGAACCTTTAAAATGAAGTATATCAATGCTCAACCAATATGGTGGAAGAAGGTAAATAGGCAATCTCTAAACAAAATTGACACAATCAAAAAAGAATCTTAAGGGTGATCATTTCAAACCATGTTGACTTTAATAATTTAATAATAATTACAAGAAATGAAACATCGCTTTCAGCCAAGAAGCATAAATTAGTCTAATAATTTAATAATAATCATCTCTGCAAGTTTCATGTCTACAAGAATGAAAATCATAAAATCCAACTTCAAGTGGCTAATGGGAATCTTTCTTTCACTCCGCAGCCTTTGACAGAATTTGAAAAGTTCTGATGTTAAAAGATTATTATTATCATTGGCACTGCTGGCTCCTGCTGAGAACCAATACATAGCTTGTATCAGTAAAACTACATTGGACAAGAAAATATAACCAAATGGTCATGAACAGTGATAGAGGACTAGTTCAAAACCTTTCTTTCTTGAGGTTTTGATTGCTATATGATTTTGATACCGATAAATGGAAGAACAGTGACAAGAGTCCGTATATTGAAGGTGTTCTGCCACAAATCCAAAACATAACCATTAACTGGGCTACGAATGAATTAACCTACATACTCCTCCTGAACTTGGCCATCTGTAGAATTAGAAAAAGCATAGCAAGGTTTAACAAGTACATACAAATCCATGTGTTCTTTTCCCAACACATTAAATCTCAAAGAAAAGAAGTGATTCATTAAACAAATGATTCCTAAAGGGAAAACAATTGATATGCAATGAAGGAGTTGACTTTAGTAGGCGGCCTGTTTGGGAAGTAGAATTAGCATCTAGGAAATTATTCCCATCAAGATATCAACAAATTGCCACGTAGAAAGAAAACTCAACCACAAAGGGGATGGTGTGGTGTATTTATAGGATTCAATGAAAACATATATGTAGCACTATGGAGGCAATGCAGAGCATCAAGTAGGCGTGTTTCTAAGGACGGAACAAAACCTAAAGATTCCATTCTGTGTTTGGTGGATTTGAACTTGATTATAATAGGACATGAGCTTAATAAGAAATATATTTTGGTTCCACTAAAAAGATTGGAATTAAGAATCAAACAATACTCCATTCTATTCTTCATCGTTATATTCTATTTGTGCACTAAATACTACCTTCATCTCATTGATTTTTAGTGTTAAAATACTTAATAGATGATACCCTTAATTAGGTTGAACGGGTTCCAACAATTTGTCTGTCACGAGAACATTATCTTTTAAGAAAAGGTGAAAATAATAACGTTATGTAGTTTCAGAATGCATCACATGTTCACATTTTTTTGAGCTTTACTAAGAACACTAATCTCTCCTATTTTAGATAATTTGCAAGATTGAGGTACACGACAAATAGCTAATATAAAGCCAAATGAAATTCCATATACACAAAAACAGAAAACTGTGCCTACCCTTAGAACATGACTGATCTGGAATGACGCAAATTTATCCTTGAGTTCTTTGGCCACCTTATACAATGTAAACAAGTTCTCGTTCTTGACCTTCCATGAACCATCAATCTGTTTCATGCAGCAGCATTGGAAAATTGAAGTGAGACAAACAGTAAATAATAGTGACCGTATGCTAGAAATGAGAATGAAGTGGATTGGAATAATTTGACTCCGTTCTATCATTTGTTATAACTGATTGTAGTGATAATATTCTATTTTGGATTTTCCTATTCCAACTTAGAATAGGAACAACTTATTAGGGTGTTTGGATTTATTAGATCTGTTTATAAGCCTTCAACGTAGTTATGTAAACTTTTGAGATTCTTTCGTTATTTTATGATATGTAGTAGATTTTTGGATCAGAGGACTATGCCCTAGATAAGTACTACAGGCTTTTCAGGGAGAAGTATCCCACAGCGACAAACAATTGAATTATTCTACATCAGAAATAAGGCTAGAGACCAAAAGGTACCTAGATGAAATCAGAAGTTTTTCCCGTACTTAGTTGACCTTTTCAAGGGTAACTTGATTTACACTAAATTACTTTCCCCCGATGTGACGTATAAAATACCTGACTATGAATCAAAGTGGTTTGTTTGTTCCGTATAAAATATCTGTGGTTTGTTCCGTTATTGTGTCCCCTTGGCCCTATGGCACAACAACCAAGCCTTATCCCACTAAGTGGGGTCGGCTATTTAGTCTATTCATTCAAAGTGTATTCATGGGACAGTGCCACTATGCTTAAGTTTTTATGATAACTTAATACAGCAGAAGACGAATTTGATATTCTTAGTCTAGTTGATTCCACAAGATGACGACATCATTAAAGTAAAGAATGTCACAACCAACCGGATGTTTTTCTTAATACACTTGCGATTTTAACTTGGGGTTATCAAAACCAGTGAGTGAGTATACCATGTTTACAACATACTTAATTTTTAAAGGCTGAAAGACTGATGGGTTGACGGTAAAGGTTAGGCTATGTTAATTGCTTCGGGGAGCGAAGTTTTTCCACATTTTGGTTACAAAGGAAGTTGTAAAACAAGGTGAGGGGATGAAGAAAGTTGGCTCGTGCCTCAAAGTGAGTATGAAGACTCAATGCGAGCTTTGTACACAGAATTTAATGGAGCAAAGTGTTCTATTATGTTTTCCTCAATTCCACTCTTAATAAATCCAATGTTTACTTCTTTTTCAAAGGCATTTCTAAATCTATTTTATTTAAAATTATAAAATCTACTAATAGCACATTTTGTCTGATAACCCACTCGGGTTGGCCTGGTGGTGTTGACTTGGGACCTGGGAGTGTGCTCCTCCTCGAGGTCTCAAGTTCGATTCTTCCTAGCGCCAATTTAGGTGGGCTAATTTAGCTTCTTCAAAAAAACACATTTTGTCTGATCTAACTCATCTACCAAATGCTACCATTGGAAATGAAACCTAACATTTAGTGCTTCCAAAGGATGCTAGATCCCATAAGGCCATTGGCAAAGAGGCAACATCTATGAACATAAATTTTGAGTATTCTCTCAAAATTAATCGAGTTTATCACGGTACAGTTTATAACTCTATATTTTATACACATGTTTAATCCAAAAATAAGGAAAAGATTACAGCACATAAGATGCAAAAACTAAAGAAACAATGAAAATGTTCTGTAATAAAATGTATAAACATTTAGTCATGTTAGCATAAACTTAAAATAGAAAAGAATATAAATGGCAAACCTGCATGCACACAAGTTTAGAGTCCCCTTGTATACAGATATTGGTGAATCCTTTTTTAAGAGCATATCTCATTCCCAATATCATTGCACGATATTCAGCAACATTGTTTGTTGCTATACCCACACCTTCACGAACCCTATAAATCTTTAAAGTAATAATAGTTAAAGTGATCAGATCAATAATTGTATGGAAATTAAGCATATTCACGGGAACATCAGATGTGTACCAAATTCCCATCTTTGGATCGCAGAATAGCCCCAGCACCAGCTTTTCCAGGATTTCCTTTTGAAGCACCATCGAACTCAACAATACAAGTCTTCTGTGCAAGGATATATGACTATGAATAAGTATATAAATCATAAAGAATTAATCAAAAGATCTCATTCAAAACTCTATGGAATACAAAATCAACAATAGTAACTAAAGAGCCTCCAGTGAATACCCGATAATCATTGAGTCTGCAATTAAAATAACGGGTAGGAAATAATGTAACTAGCCCTGATTGCATCAAGTATCTTAGGATAAAATGCAGGGAACCCTTCAACCTTTAACCACAACTTAGTTGCACAAAAAATCCTGCGGTCCAAAACTTGACTAGTTCAGGAGACCAGTGGCTATGTTTTCAACCCCATGGTGGTTTTCAATTTTCTCAAAAAGCATTGCTACACAGTAAGATTTTTTCGTACGCTCCATCACAAATTGTCTTGGTTGAGTTTAAGTGAACAAATTCTAATTTAAAGTAAAGAATGTTACATTCCAGTGAAGGGAGTTGGACACTTAAATGCATTTCAGTAAATACTTTTCAAGGTGCAAAGAGACTCAGACAGTACCCCAAGTAACCAACATCCTATATTGGAAGATCTCATAAAATGTGACTTTTCAGTCAAAAAGGAAAGAAACATAATGCAATTGGCCCTGACTATGAGACAATAGTTTACAGATCAAAATATCCATGGTTACATAATAGCACGTGCATGTGGAGAAGATGCACCAACGATTGTCGTAGAAATAGGGGAACCCGGAGTAAACATCATTTTGCATATATGAGCATCAGTATAGTTTTCTGCTTACATTTGCAAGTGAAGATGCTTCGCCCACAGCAGCACGATCTAACTTGACTTGCTTTCTCAAGGGATCTTCAGAGATAGATGTCAAACCAGTTGCTTTCGGCTAAGCAATTAAAAAAAATGTAAATGTTAAAACATTTACTCACAAAAAAAGTCTGGATAGTGCACACAGTTATGAAGAATCAACACATTAAGAAAAAAACCCAACTGTGACCCTAATCACAAGGCAATACCACCAACCATCGTGTCAAGGACCTTCGGCATGTTTGATTAGAGAAAATGGTTTCATTTTCTGTTTTCATTAATAATTAGAAAAGTACCGCCTAATTTTCACTTTATTTCCTATTTTCAAATATTGGTATTTGTATTTGAAACACTGTAAACCATTTTTTTTTTCTTTTGCTGTTTCTGGAAACAGTGAAGTGATAGTTAGGTGGTAACTTGTAACTGTTAGTAAAATCAAGAAAGATTCTCTCAAACCAAATAAGTCCTTAATAACTTACATCAACAACATTTTGTCATGTCTCGACTAATATTAGACTCAATGGAGGTTTCTTGCTGAAAATGTGTGTGTATACTTTTCTCAATATGAAAATGATGACAAATTGATAATTGCAGATACATAACCATGGACCTCTGCCTTCTTGATAAGCATGTTATAAATTCAAATGATACTAAACTTACCACATTATCTTGTTCAAGCACTCCAATTAGAGCTCTCTTTTTAGATGTATCTGCATTGGATGTGGTCCCTTTGGTAGAAGAAGGATCCTGAGACGCATAATAAATTTTCTGATTTCTTCATAAACAAACCTAAAACCGCATTAAAGGTGTCTAGGGAGAAATCATAAGCCAATGGAACAGAAATGTGGCAGCTATAATATAGAATACAATCTTTAAAAGTTATTTTAACACAACAATATTCTAATCCTCTTGAGAAGGTGTATGGTGTAACCATGAAATAGGTGTTACACAATTGTAAATTTGTAATTAAGAAGGAACTGAACCTAGCTATTGATAATTGAAAATGATTGGCACATTTTAAGGGATACTATACATTTTGTCATGCAAGAATATCAAAACAAAGGAGGAATTGTAATTACTCCCATCAAATCACCAATGGCCTACCGGTTTCAATGTGATTTAAGTTATCTAAGAGCACATTTTGCCACTAATTCAAAATACTCCTCTTTGAATGTCTTCAACTCACAGTTAAGGATACAAATATGAATCAAGGATACAGGGTTATTTTAAACAAGAAAAAAATAGAATGTTTAGAAGTTTTTACAACAACCAAGTCTTATCCCACTAAGTAAGGTCGGCTACATGGATCAAATTACGCCATAAAGAAAGGAAAATGAAACACATTGAAATTGGTATTTACTTACCTGGAAAGGACAAGGAACAAGGATGCCAAACAAATCCTCTTTAAAACCAGAGGCTCTAATTGTGTATAAAGCATTCGTTAGTCCATGCGAGAGAAGATACTCCTTCGTTTCGTTGGACATGGAATATCCCTTGTAAACACTAACAGGAGGATCACATACAGAAGATCCAACTTGAGCCTGAGAATGAGTGAGAGTATTATAAATTCCAACAACATCCCCTTTCCTCACAACATAAAAAGCATTATTTTCATTTTCTTCCTGATCCATCGTCGTTTCAGCTTGCATTTTTTGTAGTTTTTTTTCTAGTGGAGTAAACAAGAATTGAGAACTAAAAGAAGAATGATGTGATTTGAAGGTGTAAGGAGGAGTTGTAATTGTTCTTCGGAGTATGGTAGGGAGGTGGGTGAAGAAAGCAGCAGATTTTGGTGGGAAATTTCTACAAGAACGGAGGAGGACTGCAGCGGCGGCGAGAGAACTAATGAACGGAAAACGGGGCTCCCAGCCAGCATTCTACTGGTAACAATTTGCAAAATTTGAAAATTTATGAGTTTTCTGAGTGGACTACATTGCAAAAGATTTAAAATTCTCGCAAACTCACACATACAAAATGGGAAGTTTTTGAGTTAGAACTTAGAACCGAACCCCAATCATAACATTCGGCTTAAAAAAATCGATATTTTTATAAGTTGAATTAGGACTTACACATTGTACATGTAAGTAACACACTACACACCCTGGTAGAAGTAGAAGAGAAGAAAATAAAGAAAAATGCAATATATGAAACCAGCACTTGGTAACGGGCGCTACACATCAAACACCTTAAACCCTAACCCCTTCATCTTCTTCCTCACTTCACCATTTCTCACACTCCAAACTTTTCGCTCTCAATCAACCATTTCCTGCTTCTCTTCCTCAATGGCGTTCTCTTCAGCTCCTGATCCATCTCTCGAGAAGCAATTCGGCGAATTCAGAACTCACCTCGAACAATCTGGAACCTTACGCGACCGAATTCGAACCGTTGTTTCCGAAATTGAATCCACCACTAGGCTTATGTACGCTAGCATTCTTCTTGTTCATCATTCTCGCCCTACTCTAGGTAAACAATTCCCTCTCGTTCTATTTCGTTAAACCCTAATTTAACTAATTACGTTGCTTTGCTTAGTGTTGATAATCAATTTCATTCCTGTTCAATGTATTGCTTATTGATTCAAGGGGAAAAATGTATTTTCTAGAAATATCTTTTTTGAAAAAATATGTTATTTTATTAGGTTAAATTTCTAACAATTAATATCTAAGTTGCTGAATATCAAAATTACTCTTAGAAATATAATGTAAAAATCTCATCTTTTTTAATCCATAACAAGCGAGCCATAAGTATATGTTTTCATGTTTTTTTCTCATTATTCGGTGTTAATGTGATTTTTGACATTTGGTTAGAGCTTTTAGAGAAGGCCAAGTCTCAGATTGTTGTGCTAAAAGAGAAGTACAAACAACTTGCTGATATTCTCGGAGAATGTCCTGGTCAATACTATAGGTAATTAAGGTTTCCGATGAATTTCTGTATATTCTGTCTTTTCTTTATGTGGTCTGTAACTTACCTCTGGTTCTACACAATGTAGGTATCATGGTGATTGGAAGAGTGAGACACAAACTGCTGTTTCTATGCTAACTTTTGCGCACTGGCTTGAAACGGGAAAACTTCTCGAACACAAAGAAGTTGAGGAAAAGCTTGGGTGTACGTCTTAATAACTCTTAATAATTAAATACTCTCCTGTGTTACTTACTCACATGTTGATTGTTTTATAAATTTATATTATTTGGGTGTGTACCTTGTATGCATGCATATGTCAATGTTGTTACTAATTACTATTATTAATTGAATACATTATGAAGTCCTAAGATTCTAAGCCGTAGGGGACTGTGGACTCAATCTTATAATCTGCTAAAATAAGTTTATGCATTTCATTATGACTAAGGTTCATCGTTTAGACAACGTGTTGAAGCACCTAAAATGTACAAATTGTAATATAAAACCTTCCTACAAGGGAAAATAGAAAACAAAAGAACCTCATGCAGGAAGAAAATATTAGCTGTACAGATTTCACATGGTTGTTATGAAGAACACTGTACGCATGGATGGGTTTTAGTTTATAACTTGTACATTAATCAACATTTTTCTTTAAGCGTCAAGAATGTCTTGCAGAATCTGCTAATAATTTCAAATTGCAACTGGTCTAACATTTGGGGATTTAGATCTTCCAAATGTGATGTGCGGGTTGCCCTTTATTTCAGTCTGGAGTAGTAAGATCAAGGGAGTTGCTTCTTATGTCAATTAATTGGGTTCTTGTAAGCTTAAAAATATTAACCATTAATTTTTTGCATCAGTGTTTATCAACTAAATAATTTATTGTGAAGAATGCTTATTACATGTTAGAAGATTCAAATGCAATAATTGATTTGAGATTATGTCAACTGATATAATTATGAATTCATTGTTTACATTTAAGAGTTTGACCACATTTATAGTTGTATTAGCGTGAAATGCCGGTGCTTGAACATCTAACCGGGAGAACTATGTTTTAGAACTTCATTAGCATGAAGTATTGGTGTTTATACATCTAACTGGGAGAACTGTGTTTTGGAACTTCTCTTGGACAATTAAATCTTCCAACCTTTTTGGACATTTCTATCCATTCTAAAAAGAAGGGGGATTGGGGACAATAAACTGTTGTGCTTATCATTTCAATAAACTTTGAAGTTAATAGTTAATGTTGGTTTATTTGTTTATCTTCTATATCCTCAGAACCCATTCATGTCCGTAGTGATTATGAATAAGTTGCATCTAATTTTGAACTCTGTTTTTATCTTTTCTTTTTGCTGGCCATAATTTTAATTTTTACTTCATGCCTGTTCCTAGCATTATGAGATTTGTAAGTTCTCTATGTATATTGTTAACTATTTTGCAGTGAATGGTCCAGAGTTCAATCTAGATGTTGAAGACTACCTAGTTGGTGAGTGTTCTAAGTGTATTTGCATTAGTTGTTTTTTTGTTTGAATGGAATGCATTGGTTATTTGCTGCTGAGTAATAGACATTACTTGAGAAATTGAGATGAATACAATCCTCTTTTTGCACTTTATTTTTTTTAGGCTAGCTTTTTTGAGTAAATTAGTGAATCAGGACCAATTTAAATATGATTATCATCAAAAAAATGGGTGTAGCAGTTAGAGTCAGCAGGTCTTTCAGGGTAAATGAGCAAGACAATCAAATGATATGGCTGGCATATTTAGAGTGTTTGTTGTTCAGAAATCTTGATTGTTAATCTCTTTTTACTGACTGACATCTTCACCATTTGATTTAGAACAATAGCTGTAGTTTTTGTCTGGCTGATTGCATAGTCAATTAAGATTTCCCAGTAAGAGTCTGAGTTGAATATGATTATCATCTAGAAATGAGTGTAACAGATAGAGTCTGAATGTCTTTCAGGGTAAAGAACCAAGATAATCAAATGATATGGTTGACATATTTATTTAGAGAGTATGTTCAGAATTCTTGATTTTTAGCTTTTTATCATTGACATCAACATTTGATTTAGGCGTCTAGCTCTAGCTTTTTTGAATCAAGGATGATTGCATAGTCAATTCAAATTTTACAGGTTTGCAACTTATTCTGATATTGATTGATTTTTGTTATGCAGGTGTTTGTTTTATGTCCAATGAATTGGTAAGAACTCTTTTTCTCTTAACTTTTAAGCATCAACCTGTAAAAAAAAAGTAGGAGATATTTAACGCAATGTTTATAACTATTTTGGCAAGAGAAATATTGACTATAGAGAGACAGGCATGCGTGGACACAACAAATTATAAAACCATGTTATCTTAAAGGAAAAGACATCATAAGAGTTACACCTATTTTGTAATTTGCAGCCAAGGTATGTGGTTAATCAAGTAACAGCTGGGGACTATGATTGTCCAAGGAATGTCTTAAAGTTTTTAACAGAACTTCATGCCGCATTCCGAATGCTCAATCTACGAAATGATTTGCTGCGGAGGAAGTTTGATGGTACGTTACTGCTTGTACCTTGTCCAACATTTTTTCTCCTTGCTGTCCCTGTGTTACTATCATTGTGGAAAATATATTTCACTTCTTAAGAGAGATTGGTCTATTAACTGTGACAATAACATCATATACTTGCTTTCTAGAAAAACATATGTAGCAACTGAGCATTCCTCGTGTCTACCTAGTAATCTAGTAAATCTTTGTTGTATGTTCTGCTATCTGTTTAGTTGGCATCTTTCGACTATTTGGATAACATCTTTTCACTGTTGGCAGGCATGAAGTATGACCTAAGAAAAGTAGAAGAAGTTTACTACGATGTTAAGATTAGGGGTTTGACACCCAATGGTGAGTCAGTTGCAGATCAAGGAATCAAAGGGCAATCTTAGAGTATGTCAGACTAGATAGACTTGGCTTTTTGTTGGCTCAGATATAAGCTTATGCATCTACAGTTATTTCTAATTGTTGATGAAAGGAAGTAAAGGCTTATCACTGTCTTATACTATTCTGTCAATATCCTTTTTCAAAGCCTTTGTGAGGACTTAGAACTCTGTATTTCTCTTTCTTTAGATGTAAAATACAGTACATTGAAGTTTATTGATGCTTGCGGGTTTTTTTTTTTAATTCAATACATGCTAGTAAGTTTGTTTTTTTTTTTGGGATAAAATGGTCTTAATAAAGTTGCCATTTCATTGCTATTATAAAATATAACTGTGAATTAAAAAAAATAACTGAAGAGTTTTTGCCAAAAAAAAACAAGAAACTTTTGAGAGATGGTGTATGTAACAGAAATTGAGTATAAAAAGGAGGTAATTATTTGATTGCTAACCAAAACGCACCATAAAGTCAAAACTCGAAACCAAACTAATATTTTATCAAAGATTAAATCCAACTACGAGTATAATAGTAACTGATAAGATTCACATTTGATAACATCTTCCAAATCAAATTATTTGATTGGTACAAGGTTTTATTAGGTGTCCTAGGGTTCTTTGGATTTACCACAATTATATTTTGCTAGTGATGTTCGGTTATCATATTTCATCCCACGAAGTCATGATAGTTATCTTTGAGTGTGAGAACATTTATTTGTAAGACGAGCGTGAGTACATTTGTCATGCAATCAGATAATTTTGGTGTGTTGGGTTCTCTCATGCCAACAGATTTATAGAAAAGTAGTATAACTCTTGTTTTTTGTCCAACGGAGGTAAGAGCACCACAAACCAGGAAAATTTACCTTGTACCCATACATATGTAAAAACCGTAGTCTTGGCGCTTGTTGAATACATCATATACAAAGACAGATTTATAAACATTTACACACAAACTATTTCTTCCACAGAACATGGATTGTAATTGTAGATAGCTGTTTCTGTATACTAGTATATTGTAAGCTGTTCTGTAAATCACCTTCATAGAAATAATCTAAAAAATTTAAACATACCAGTTGGTTTGAAAATATTAACGTTTCCAACGGCAATGGAACTGTAGAGGATAAGTTGGGTCTTTCATTTTTGGTCAAAGGACGGTTTTGGTGTAAACTCAGTAAGATGTGTTGTGTTCGACACTGACAAATATAATTATATTGAATTATGTGATTTTTTTTAAAATTATTAACAGTGTTAGCGTATTAGGTCCTTGTTCGTATCCGTACTTCAATAAGTAATCCACAACCTTAAAATTCATCTAAATGAAGAGCTCTGTTTTATGCCAACAATTCGTACATCTTTTGAATTTGATTATACAAAACATAACCAAGGTCGTCAAAATTATGATAAGAATAAGAAATATTATTAAGCTTAGTAACTTACTAACCAATATATCACTTTTCCGCTTCCAACATGGATTCTCTGCTCCACCATGAATGTTCCTGTTTCTATAATACAACATTTATTATATAAGTGCTTATTTATAAATCATTTCTGTAACAAAAGATGAAATAAGTTAAACTACCTCATAACTATTACGAAGAGTTTATGGGAATACAATGACACGAACTTTTATAATCTATTTCTACAAACTCTCTCAAACACCATCATAAAATTCTATATAGACGTATAAATTAAAATAAGTCAATCCAAACAGATATATTCCACAAAATCATAAGCCCTTGACTTCTCCAAACAAGAGGTCGCCACTATAGCTTCTACGTTTTCTAATTTAGAAAGGCCGACTTACACTGTATTTTCATTTTTTGGCATACTTTTGTTTTCTACTAAATTATAATCTGAGCTAATGCATGGATGTCAATTAAATTTAATGATTGTGGGGTTGTCAACGGAAGGTGGATTTTCATACAATTTCACTATCATTTTATTTATCAAAATTCACGCAATGACAATAAAGACAATTTTTTTTCAAAGAATAAAGACAAATCTTGTTTGACGATAAGCATCGAATAAGATAGTGGTATAATACTACTACCTTTTAGCAAGTGGGATTATTCGTATAAATTCAATTTTCCCTCCTGAAGTTAAATTAGATCGTGGAAATCTTTTGACACCTCATTTTATTTTTATAAAAGAAAAACTTTCTGATTCTAGAGACATTATTCTATTATTGGGTAGGTAATTTGGGTTAAGACTGATGATGTGAAAATTGGACTCGAAATTCATACTAGACGTGGAGATGAATTTTAAAGTTTAGAGTGGCGTATTATCAAGGTTTACGGATTATTGAATGAATATATGAGTTTGTGTTCTTTCATCTTTTAAGTTTTTTTTGAGTGAAATCAAACCTCATTTAAAAGGCATTAGAGTCGGGTTAATGATGTTAATGTGAAAATTGAACTCAACTTGCATTAAAGGTGAATGTAAATATTAAGGTTGTATTGGATTCTAACATTGTCAATGTGCATAGACTTATATCATTATATGTATATACATCTTTTAGATACTATTGTCTTATGAATTAGCTTTTGAGAATGAGATTAAAGTCCATTTAACATCCCTATCTTTAATTTACTTAAGTTTTGATTTGATCCTTTTTTATTTGTTATTTTAAAATGGTCCTCTGATTTACAAAATTATTCCGATATAGTCTTTCTTTTATTATTTTATTCTAAAATAGTCTCTTACTCTATAAAGAGTTATATATCAAAAGGTCCTTAATTTTTTGTTCTAAATAGACCCTTTTTTTTTAAAAAAAAGTTATATAAAAATGGTCACATTTGTATCACAATTTTATCATATTGGTACAATTTTACAAAAACAAAATATCATTTGAAAATATTAAAAGACATACCAAACAAATTGTAAAATAAAGCCAAGGATCAAATATATAATTTAAACCGTAACAAAAAAAACCTGTAAGTTAAACTTTATTTTTCTAACACATCCGTAGTGGGTGTTAGACTTGTATTATTTTTGTTCATTTATATAATATGCTCTTAAAAGTACCCTATCAGAAGAGTTGGGTCATCCCTTTCATTTTATATAAAGAAAATATTTTTTATATAAAGAAAATATTGGACAAAACTATAACATTAACATAATTAAACGCAACTTAATTAAGATCACTTTTTTATTTAAAAAATGCATGTATATTATGAAGGATCAGTAAAAGATTGGGTCAATGATGGCTGAAGCACAACACATTCACATTTTAGGTGCTTGTACGATGAGGAACCATTATACTTTTTTATATGTGCTCCACAGTAAGGATGGAAAATGACCACCAAGGAAAATTTTATGACTAATTAAGTTGCTAATTGGTAATGCATGCTTACCTCTGCAATTTTGTTTATGCATGTTTGCCCCTCCATTTAATGGTTGGACCTGGATCCTCTTTAATAAATCTGTCTTTTGAGACTTTGACTATTGTTTAGTTCTCTCTTGGTTTTTTCTTCTATTTCATCATTGTTCTCTCTTTTCACTCTTGTTTTCTTTAATCTAAAGTTAAAGTGGAGGACCCAACTTCCTAATCATTTTCTCACTATGTCCCTAACTCTAAATATAAGTTCTTTTATAAATTTTAAGATATATCTATTACTCCTTTTTTTAAATATATTTCTTATTAAAAGTCAATATTGAATGTATTTATTATATACATAAAATGAAATTTAGTGATAATTTTATAAAAATTATACATTTTAATTGTACTCTTAAGTCTTAACTTTTCTTAATATATGTGTGACACAATTATAAATTTGGATCCTCACAAAATTTCTCAACATCTCACTGCTGCATTTCATTTCTATCTCTCTTTATCATTTTCCCTCTCCTAATTACCTATCATTTTCCCTCATCTTCTCTCTCATTTCACTCTATCTTTTTATTTGAGAGGCATACGTGTTAGAGGACCCTAGTCTCTCTTTTACATGGAAAATGGATCCTCTCCTCCATAAGTAAGAGAGAGAAAGAGAGAGAATTAAGAGAAAGAGAGAGACAAATAATTTAGTAGAGAGATAGAGAGTAGGAGATTGAGACAACATATGGTGATGAACCAAACTCAAGGTCAACCTATTGGTAAGGCTATTAAAACTCGGTTTAAATCAACCAACAAAAAGATGTATTATTACTATTATTATTATTATTATTAATATTCTTTATTATTATTATTATTATTATTATTATTATTATTATTATTATTATTATTATTATTATTATTATTATTATTATTACTACTACTATTACTATTAATATTATTAAAAAAAATATCACATACAGACAAAAAAGACCTCGTATGCTAATATTTGTTTTAGGTCGGTTTCACCGAATATGCACTCCCCTCTTATGTTAAAATATACATCTCACTCTCATCTTATGTTAAAATCTACACTTTACTCCCTCAATATTTTTTTTATTTCTAATAATCTAGCAAAAAAAATAATAATCTAACACACTTCGAAAAAAATAGTATTGCGGGTCTATTTTAATATAATCAAAATTTGAATACATATTTTTCACTATTTTTGATTCACAATTTCATTAACATATAGTTTTAAACCATATTATAAAATATGAAACAACCAAAGATAAAATTAAAATATGTGAAAAATTACTAAAGACAATAAAGTATGATTATTTTAAAGTTAATTTTACACTAAATTATCAAATTAATAGCAAAATATTTAAATTTAATTATCATTGACATTAAATTATAAAAGAAATGAATTTTTTTTCTTAAATGGTGGTTCAAAATTAGTATATATCATAAAATATTTATTTATGTTAAAATAGATTAAAGTGTAGTGCATATTTAATTACTAAGGGAAAGAGTTGTAATTCAAGCATCCTATATGGGATGATAGAGATTTTACTTTTCAATAGAGGGAAGTGTATATTTTAACATAAAAGAGGAGGGGAAGTGTAATTCAAGCATTTTTAAGAGGATGGAAGTGTAACTTACTCTAAAAAGTTATTGCATCGGCCCTAATCAAATAGAAAATTTATATTTGTATAACCATTTTTTTAAACAACTTTTACAACAACCTTTTTTCTTTTTTGAGACAAAAACAATAGAATGATAAAGAGAGAGTAAAAACACAATACAAGTATGAGAAAGAAAATTGTCATAAAATGATAATACCAATATCATTTCTCAATTGAATAAAGACTAATAAAGTTATGAGCAGAGTCGTTCCTTGGCATGTGCAAGGAGCTCTACGGAGCCGAGCCTCCAATTTATGGGGGTCTCAATTATTTGGAGGGGTATGAGTATAATTGTTGGGATGTAGGATAATATTTTCATTTGTTATGTAGGTCTAAATCAAACACTTATCATTTGGCAAAAATAAAGAATAAATGAACAAGTTAGGTCAAACACACATCTATCAACAACAAAAATTCAACAAAACAAATTAAAATCATGCTTATTGTTAATTTGCAATTGTTTAAATTATCATTAATTATTTTTATTATGGATCATTTTTAATTTTAGAGTCAAGCCTCCTATTTTATTGGAACGGCCTGAGGTATACATATTAATCGATCTTCTTAGACAATCTACTAGCATTTTTAGATCTTGAGTCAAACTGCTTAATTACCGGTGCACTGCTCAACAAAAACGTTAAGAGCTTGAGAACGACCAATCTATATCCATTTACATGAAAAAAAAGTTAAGGAAGCATAATTGATATATATGTTGGTCTTTTATCTTTAATACCACTATTCTTCTTTATTTCGAGTCAACTATACATATCAATCAATCTTCTTAAACATTACCAGTAAATGGTTTTGGATTAGTGTAGAATTTATTTAGCCCAAGCATTTCTCGTTTCTGTCACTAAGCTGTCTAAAACCAAGGTTTCCACAGACAACCGACAGTTAACTAAATTTTGAATCTCAAACACTATTCTGAGCAATCCAAATTCCCTCAGAAGAATTCAAAGGGCATTGCTTCCTCAAAGGAAGCATGGAGAAGAATTAATAGAGGGATGTGTGTGGGTCACTCGGGAAATGATAATGGGGCCTCAAACACTAGCTCATGTGAACGCTGAAAACCACGTGAAAGGGAAACAAAGCAAGTCAAATCAAATAGTAACTTCAATAGAGAATGCATAAATGGGTTATAGGCTCTCTCTTTTTTTTTTAAATAAATGGGTTATAAGTTGTCCGATAATGTTTAAATGAGATGATACAAGCTTATTTTAAATTTACTATATGGTCTTAGATTCAAGTTTGAGTTAGACAAATAAATACTCCTTCCGTCCCAAATTGTATGTCACTTTAGAAAAAATATTTGTTTCAAATTATATGTCGCTTTACAATACCAATGAAATATTAATGTTATTTTTCCTCTTATATCCTTAACTATTTATTATTTTCTATTCTTTCAATTCCTTCATTTATCTTTCCCATATAATTTATTAAGGACGATTTTGTAAAACAACTCATAATATCTATTTCCCACACAATATTAATTACATTTCTTAATGTGTGAAATGCCCAAAACGTCATACAATTTGAGACGGAGCGAGTAAAAAAATAAATTTGAGTCAGAAAAGAATACTCTTAGAACTTATAGTCTATTTTAATTCTATAATATTGATTAATCTATGAAATTGTGTTCAGTGAAATACTTTATATTATACTGGCGAAAATACTGGCACTCACGTGCCCGTCTTTTCGCTCTTTTTATTTCGTTAATGCATGTGAATTATGAACTGTATTTTATATAAAATTTTGATTTTGATTAAAATTATAGATACATATTTGTGACTTTCAAATTGTAACAAACCCAAAGAACTAAGTTTATTTTTTCAATACCAACCGTAATTTAACAAATTTAATATAAATCCTTATCTTATTTAACACCACCAACAATATAAGATTAATATAGAAAAATTTATTTAAGAGTATAATTTGAATTATAAAAAATTCAGCTCAAAATCTATATTCCCTTCATGTTTAATATTGATAATATTGTTTCTGTTATAGTGTGATATTTCCTATTTTAATAAGATTTAATGTTTATTAAAATTAAAAATAATATTATTATAGAATAAAATAGTTTACATAAAGGGTAAAGTAGGTAATGAAAAAGTCAGTTCAAACTTATGTATTATAATTCTATTTTCTTTTAATATAGTATAGATAAATCATGGAGTATTGTGTCCCATGAACATAACTCAATTGAGAAGCATTGAATTATACATGTAAGGATAGAGGTTTGAACTCCATATTCTCCATTCCTTCACTTTAAAAGGATGGAATTCTACTCATTGAACTATTTGACCAAACTCTAAATTCTTCATTTATTCGTCTTAAAATGGTGAAATTCTACCATTGGAATATTTGGAAGAAAAAAAAATCATGGAGCACCGCAAGTACATATGAGTGTCTTGATTCTAGAGTCATCCTAGCTAGATTTGCTGCAGTCAAAAAATGGTTTCACACACACAAAAGGTCAAAGTTTCGGGGAAAAGAACTGTGACTTCCATTCTCCTTTCTGCGACGGTGCAACCATAGATATGTATATTTTTTCCTTTCATCCCTTATGCAAAGAACGTAGGTATAGCCCATTTCCTGAATGCATGAGAGCAAACCAGAGACTGTAAGCTGAAACTCGTCAAAAAAACCACTTACAGGATATATACAGCTAGCAACTAGAATATTACTAATATTTTGTGTCCGGATTGCATAGGATGCCAATATTGCCATACAAAATGGTAGGCTTAATTTGAGTGCATGCATGCACACATACAACATTAAGTAGTGAACCGGAACCAATATCCAAATAAATAATAATGATAGTAATAATAATTTATAATATTATGTGCCTAGAAATTCAAGGATCTCTGAAATTGACCAAAAAAAACCTACATTCTACATAAAGAAAGTGAGTTAGTGACTATTTAAATTAGGTCGTAACTTATCATTCATAAGACATGATTTATAAACTATAATAAAAGGGTTTTAAATTCTATTGAGTTTAAGAAAACTATAATATAGGTCGTAACTCATCATTTGAAACAATGATTTTTTTTTTTAAGAAACTAGTACTTAAATGATTTTATTATGAAAACTATAATAAAAGGGCTTTAAATTCTATTGAGTTTATGGCCACTCACGCTCATCTAGTTTGATTTAATGGATATCAATTAGGCTAAAATTTATGAAATATAATTTGAGTAATGCTAGCAACATTCTCTTTTTAACATCCTCCTTAACACTTGCTTTTTTATTGGTAAAGTCAATGTAGGTTCCACCACTTTATGTGGATCTCATTTCCAAAGCATATGCTTCACATTTATTTCATCCGATAAGAGAGTGAGTGTTAAAGAGAGTGTTAAAAAGATAATGTTGTTAGTACTCCTCATATAGTTTATCTATTTATAGTGTAGATGTAGAATGATCATCAAATGAACTGAATGATCATTTTGCATTATATCACTACAGTGTATATTTTATATATATATATATATATATATATATATATATATATAGTATTTTGCGTATAATATAGATAGATTAATAGCAATTAGGGAAATAATTGACTTGGAATTTTTTTTATTTGAATTTAGTTTTGAATGAATGTAGCTCTCTTTATGCGTAAAGTGCATTTTCTAAAAACGTACGTAATGTTTTTTAGTCTTTATCTGTATGTTTTTTTTATGGGTTATGTTAACTTGTGCCTTTAGGGCACATGTTAAGCATTAATGTCATTCCATTAATGGTAAGAATTTATTGAAAAAAAGATTATATTAAACATTTTGAGCAATAAGGGCACAAGTTAACATTTCTCTATTATTTGAATTAATGTATTTATTGTCAAATAAACTACAAAGAAGAATCATTGAAATGATTACCCGTGTAACATTTAATTTATAAAAATACAGGTCGTATTTGTTGGTAGAATAGATAGATTTTCCAAAATCATGGTTAGTTTTTTAAAACCATTATATCTAAGTTATATTTATCAAAAATCATATAAAAATAATAGTAAATTATTTAGAGATACTTTTTTTTTTAGGGAAAAATTTAGAGATATGTAATTTAGAAGATTAATGTGTCTTTTGAGGGAAGAATATTGATATATATTTAGGAACAATTCTTTTTATTAAATTAGACTTATATTTACGGACAAACATGTTGCTTGTTCAGCTCTTTTTTTACTGCAGGTGCTTGTTCACCATTAAAATCCATTGAACTTACTTTTATATTTTTATCTTCTGTAACAAGGAAAGAAACACTTTTAAAAAAAATTCTTAAATATATTGATCAAAGAAGGTAAACAAATCAATCGAACATGTACAGCTTCTTAAGCTACTTCTTAAGCTACTTGTAAATATAAATCTAATACTTAGAAAAAGTAAACATTAAATTGTGTCTTAAAAGAATTGGTCGACAAATTAAATATAAAATTAGTTTTAAAGAACAATTCTTTTTTTTTAGTGGAAAGAACAAAAAAAAAAATTAGAATATAAATTTAACATGAAAATCTATATAAATAAAAAAGTGGGTTGACCTTCAAGTTGTACTTCACCCACAAAACATGTCCTATTCTTATATTTTCCACCCAAGGTGGTGGGGTCTAAACTTTAAGAACTTGGAAAGGTCGTTGATGAAGCACCACCCTTCAATAATCACAAAGACAAAACCCTTTACATCTCAGGGAAGGATGTTAATGTTTACAATTATTACTACATTCAATCAACTACAGTTATGTGATTATTTTTAGTAAATAACCGTCATAATCTAATTTGGATATATATGGAAGAAATACTTTTGCTTTTACGGCAGATAATTTTGACGTCTCTGTCCAATAAAAACTTTTTCATAATTAGGCATGGTAATTGGATAAGATGAGGATGGTTTTTGTCTTCTTTGTCCAATAACCTTTTCATATTTCTAATAATATTATATATTTGATTATATTTTTTTAATAAAATAACATAATTAAGATGCATGTTCTATAAGTAAGGAATTCATTAAAAAGTAATTTTTATCTAATTGTCAATTAAATTAGTTTTAATTTTTTCATCTAAATTGTTAGAGCTTCTCTTCCCTTACAAATTAGAGAATTAAGGAAAAAAAAAGGTATAAGTTATATATATGTGTGCATTTACGTAAAATAAAATTATTATTTTGACACCACTATATCTTTCTTTAATAAACCACTATATGCTTATAACTACATCTTTTTTTTATTCAGTTTTATAACTACATCTTAAAAAAGATTTTAATGACATACATAAAAGTGGTTTTACACATTTAATATCAGCTTTCTTCCATTTTTAAGATATTTTATAACTACTCCATCTTAAAAATAATAGAATGTTGACATTAGATGCGTAAAATGAGTCTATGTATGCCATTAAACTCTTTTAATTTGATATATATAAAATGTTAAAATTATGATATTAATTAAAACTAAAATTCTCAATGATAGCAAGACAACAATACTTTCACTTTATGTAAACATAGAAAAAGACATGCATTATTCGTAGAGTTATGTATCAAGGTTCAATGCTCTGAAAAGAGTAAATAGACACTTAAAATAATAATATACATTGGATATTGATATATCGTGCAATATTAATTTTTTATTCCCAAAAGCAAAAGAACCATGTCAACATTGAATGTTCCGAAATTGGTACAAACCCGTACCTCAATTATATAAACCTTTTACATTTTTCAAAGTACTCAATGTACTTGCTTTCTTCTCTCTCAAAGTACAAAACATAGCCAAGCCAAGAAAAAACTATGAAGTGTAAGTTTCTAAGAGGGTGTGTTAACAAGTTGAAGAAAATGAGATTGAAGAGTGAATTGTTGACAAGACCTTGTGATTATTGGTGTGGATTGTTGTCTTCTGTGTATGAAATGGATTCTATTCCAAATGATGTTCCAAAGGGTCACTTGGTTGTGTATGTAGGTGAGAACTATAAGAGATTTGTCATCAAGATTGGATTACTCCATCATCCACTTTTTAAGGCCTTGTTGGAACAAGCTCGAGAAGAATATGATTTCATTGCAGATTCTAAACTTTGTATTCCATGTAATGAACATCTTTTCCTTAGTGTTCTTAGTTTTGCTAACTCCACACATAATGAAAAGGTGTTTGTTTGTGTCTGACATGAGAAATTTGTCATCCTTCAATTTTACTTGAGTCATTAGTTCATATGTTATAGCTTTAAAGTTCTAACAGCTATGCTGATATATATAGTTGATTGAGGTGTTAATTGAGTGTCATGTATGTAGAGTGCCAATTTGAATCAATTAATTCAGGAACATGAGGCTCCTGTTCTGCTTTCTTTGTTCTAAATAAGGAAAGAGTTTTGGTTTTTATTGACGTTTTAATGTAGAGAAATGAGATTTTGACACAAAAGTTCGACAACAATTTAAATAGTTAATGCGTTCAAATATATGGTTAATTATGTTCTTGTAATTGGTAATGATTATAACAAGAGTATTGCTATATAAACCGATAAAAAACATTATTTCAAAAAATAAACCGATAAAAAACATAGCGAAGATATCACGAATTTGTAGCAACCGTTTGGTGTCTCATTTGTAGGAAAAACATGGGGTGGATGAAAATAAAAGGGGTTATTGTTGCAGTTACATTCCACTATGGTGATATTCTCGAGAGCAAGGTTTCAAATACGAGTTCGTTACCGCGAAAACAGCCGCAACAGTTTTTACCTGTTTTCAGGGTGTGATGAAAAATCACACTGAAACCCCGTTACGACCGTGACAAAAAGCTGATACAACCGTAAAACTCCGTTACAAATGCGACATACCATTACGGGGGCGAAAAACACAACACCCTTCGAAAGGAAAAATAGATAATGGAAGACTATGATGAGGCAATAGTATCTCATATTCCTTTCATCGCCTATTTTCATGTTGTATAGTGTTGTAATGTTGTCATTATTATATTTATTTTAACCATCTTATAATATATAAAATAATAGTTCAATTTAATTTATTATACACTATATGGTAGAATAAATGATTAAATGTCCCGTGAGTTGGTAGGACAATACATTATTATATGCAGGGGCCGGGGTTCGAACCCCGGACACCCCACTTATTCATCTTATAAGGTGAATTCTAGCCACTAGGCTACTTGACAAAAAAAAGAAGAATAAATGATTAAATAATATTTGTGCATTGTTGTTGATTCACACTGCGACAACCGCAATCTATAACACAACATATGTAGCAGCCAAAATCGCGACAATCTTGATGCGACCGAGACCTCGACCGTGATTTAAAACCTTGCTCGGGAGCATTCATTTCGGAAGAAGTAGCATTTCTCTTATAATAAAGTACTATAGCTCATTAACAATTTACACAACACAATTAATCACAATTTAAATGGCTAATATTGTTGTTCAAATATGTATATTGAGACACCTGAAAAATGTGGTTAATTGTGTTTGATTGAGTGGTTAATGAGTTATAATAGATTATTGTATTCAATAACTTCTGTCAAACAAAATTAATTACATATTTGAATCCTAATATGCTAAATTATTGTCAAATTAATGTGTAATCTTACGTATATACTTGGTTCTGCAATGTGAAAATTTAATTTTGAAGGTTAAATAAGTTTTTCGTCCCTAAAAAATAAAATGAGATATTTTGATCCTTACAAAAAAATTTGTTTTATTTTTGGTCCTTGGATATAATTTTGACATTTATTTTAACATAATCTGAATAAATAAAGGTTGAACATAAAATGGATACAATTTAAACATAAAAGAGTTATAATATTGATATTCACATAAACATAAAGTGGTCATTAAGGACCAAAAACAAAATAAAAACTTTTGTGAAGATGAAAACATTCGGTTTAATTTTTTATGGACTAAAATCAAAATTAATTATATTTATAAGGACGAAAAACTTATTTAACCATTGACTCCATAAAATTGAACTAAAATCGAGTTGAAGGTCAGGTGATTTATGTTTGGATACATTCATGTAAAGTAATTTGAACAAATAAATGTTAGAGTAAAAATAAATTCTAGAATCAGAAACTACAATTTCTTGTTTCACGTTTTTTTCTAATGGAATTTTAATGTTCAAGTGAATCCAATTCTGGATGCAAAACCAATTATACTAAAAAAAAACAAAACATGTAAAAATTAATTATATAGAATCAATTTTGACTCCTCCAAAAATAGAACCAAACCAAACGAATGTACCTTATTTATTATTTTGGTTGATTGTGTTTTTGTACTTCTGTACTTTTTGATGTGTAAGTCAACTAAAAATTTTCAAAATAATCAACTAAATTTTTTTAGATGGCTTTTTCACTTGAGAAATGATATTTGTACAACCATTTTCTAACAACTTTTTGACAACTTTCTCTCTCATACTCACATTATGTTTTTATTTTCTCTCTCTCTATTGTTTTTAACCAATCATAAAAGAGAAAAACAAAGTTGTAAGAAAGAGATGTATAAATATCAATGCTCTTTTCACTTTGAGCCGTACTATATATAGCGACTACCATTATCACGAAAATATCACGAAGTGTGCTGGCATTTGATTTCTACAAGCTTTTTAATTTTTATTTTTATATTTTCTTAACAAAGAAAGGTGTTAGGTAGCTAACCGTTTGCCTATTAAACTTAACTCACCATCTCAATATCAAAATTATGTCTTTATATACTTCATGACAAAAATGGTGTTAGGTAGCTAACTGTTTATCTAATATTTGAAATAAATACTGCCCACTAATATATCTTTATATACTTCATGACAAAAAAAGAGAGTCATCTTTGCTGAAACACAAAGAATTCATCTAAAACAAAACATGTCGTGAATTGTCGTGAAATGTTTTATCGCGAGATTAATCATTTCCCTTTCACTTTTGTCGCCAAAGTAATCAAATCAGCAATTATCACTTCTATGAAAATGGTTTGATTTTAATCAAACTAGTAGTTGGCTTAAAGGAGAATAATGAAAAACCATTTGAAATCTTGATTAGCAATCCCAAAAATATGTGTAGTGAATCATAATGGAGTCCAGGGCCTAACAAACAGTGATTATATGAGTTCCTTTGAATCATTGGCTTTGGTCTTTGCACCTTCTTATAAAAGAGCATTTACTCTTGTGAAGAACAGAAGACAAATGCATGAAACATGTTTCCAGCAGCAGAAGATGTTGGTACAATGATAACATTTACCAAGTGCAAAACTCAGAAACCAATATAGGTTGATTTTATTGACATATACCAAATTAATGTATCTCTCTCCTAACACAAGTAGAACATAACAAAAGTAAAAACTCATTCAGCAATTATTTCTCCCTTCAAACACTTGCTGGACACCTAAACTATGTTTTGTACCATTTCCTTCAGTCTTATGAAAGTTTTTTCTTTATTTATTAAGCATATTGTTTGAAATTTGAATAAGAGAAATGATAATTAGCTGTACTTCTCCAAGTAGGCCCGTGAATATTAAGATCTTATTTATATAGTTGTACTTCTCCACCAAAAATTTCCACCAACTTAGTCTCTCTCTTTGTAAGCGACTTTTAAATTAGTCTCTGACTCTATTAATCTTTTAAAATAGTCTCCGTCTTTGTAAAAAGTTTTTCAATTAGATTCATGTCTCTATGTTTTCGTCACATGACAAGTCACTTAATTAAAAAACTTTTGACAAAGATAGAGACTATTTTGAAATATTGTCAAAAGTTTCTCAATTAGATCCATCTTTCTATGTTTTTGTCATATGACGAGGGACTTAATCGAGAAACTTGACAAAGACAAAGACTATTTTAAAATATTAATAGAGTCTGAGACAAGGACAAATTTGGTGATTTCCTCGAATTTTGGTCTATGAATGATATGGGTTGGTGCTTGCTAGAAAATTCGAAATGCATGTTCACCTATTCAATTGGTTCACTACCTTCCAGCACATTTTTTTTTTATAAGCAACCTTCCAGGACATGTTAAAGCTATCATCCATTTGGAGGTGTGTCAGCCTATTTATGGTTTCTGATAAAGGTTACTCATTTAGCAGATATTAGGAAACTTTCTCACTCAATGAATTAATAATGATGTGCAACCGATTATGCAGAATTCGTGGAACATATAAACGGTGGAAGGAGGAGGGGCAAATGGAGAAAAGACCAAGAGATGATGTTAGTGATATGGCACCAACATGGAGGTACAGCTCAGCTGGGTGAATCCATGACACTTAATGTGCCAAATCAGTATGGCAAAAGATTAAAGGAGTTAACCAAGATATAATTAGGTTTATTTTTTAATTGTGTGGCTTTCAAGGACTAATGTGACAACATATTACACTTTCCAGGATTGAAAATAGTGCTCACTCGCATATCAAGTGAAAAATATTTCCTTGATGGTTATAATTCATTCTACTATGAACTAATAGTAGATGGCACGAATGAAAAATACATGATTCACACCATTATTCTGCGCATTAGATATCAAAAGTTTGTTGTGTGTATTTAATGGAAAATGCAGAGGAGAGGGTTGGGATGGGAGGTTTACTGGATTCACACACCTCAAGTTTAGAGATTGAAATACGTAATCTACTGCATAGAAAGAGTTCTCAGTGATAGGAAATACAGATCGAAGAGACCCATCATGTGTGCACCAACCAAAAAAACACGAAGAAAGAATACTTCAAAATAAGTGGTTTTGTTGTATACAGTATACACTTTAATCAGTATCCAGCACACTTGAGTTTAATATCAACTTATTCAATTAAACAAAATCCAAATACAGATGCAACTTGATAAGACTGATAGACGTATATGTTATCTTGTCACCCCCCATATTTAAGCAAAAAAGGAACAATATTGACCAAGCATGGGTAAGTGCTTTTGGGAAACTAACTACCACCGAGCATAAATATCTTCCTCCATTTCTGCAAGTACAAGCTTGCCATACTGCTAATAAATAAATGAATACATTTGGCATTGATCTTTATTCAGGTTGTTAACAGTCAACCTCATACAATTCAGTAGTTCTATTTCGAAGGAAACCTGAATTGTATGACTACTATGTATGTTTCTTTTGCCACCTAACATCCAATTTGGATAAATATATGGTCAATTGCTCTTCCTCACAATGTTTTTTTGTCGGTCATTCCTGAAGCTACCTGGTTCACATATAAATGCAGTTTGCATTTATTTTTAATGTAGGATCGTATCAAATATAATCCAAATCGGTACAGTGGCATTGTTATGAGCATTAAGAGAAGAATGGGAACCCTTCAAAGAATTTTAGTTTACAGGATATCCCATGTCCCTCTACATGCTGCCTTGGGGAAACCAACCCCTCAAAAGACAGTTTTAAATCAGCTATACTAAATATTATACCTTCCATTTCATTTATTTCAAGGCCAATAACTGTTTAATAATAGTATATTCATTAAACTGAAATCAATTCATTAAACTGAAATCAAGATTCATCTGCACACTGTTTATATCCCTGATCTTCTTCAGTTGAACCCTTTTCATGTAAGCAAACATCTATACATAAAAACCAACAATCCCCAAAGCTATGAGTTAAAGGAAAAATGTCGAAAACAAAAAAACCCTTTGATGTTATAACCAAATATAAGCATGTCAGCCACCAAACAGAAAGCATCCAAGTTTTGACTCTGATTACTAAGCATTGGTCTTACAGAATAGAACTAAACCAGTGTTGTCGATGGCGGATGGTGGAAGGCCGAAAGTACGCCATATAAACATGCCATTGTGGCCTATGGGCACCGCCATTGCAGGCATCCCTCCACCAATTGCATGTGGGGATTGTCAAAAATCCACCACACTATTCCACCTTGGCCGCCATTTAACAACAATAAACTAAACACAAATCTTTTCAACAATGAATTTCAACACTTGGAATGCTCTGCTTAGAATATATACCCCTAATTTTGTTATCAACTAAAACGTTAACCATTGGTCAAATTCTGTCAAAGCAACTACATGATGCAAAACTTATTTATTGAAGATCCCTGCAAGATGATTCTATACATGCAGCAAACAAATAGGCCTTTCAGCAAAAGATGTCGGTAATCGTGCAAAACAGACATATGTTAACTTAGCCTGAATGAACACTTTCTAAAAAGAGAAACATAAATGCATAACTCACAACAATTTTGCAAGTTATTGCAGATTCTAGTGCATTTCCTTGTTCTTGTAGATGATGTCCATTTGTGCCACTAGTTGTACATGCAAAATATAATACAGCACTGACAAACAAAAATCCTATAGGGTTACTTTTATCATCACAACATATAACTCCGTGTTGCATGGAGAAAAATCGTCAACATTCTTCTTCATTTCTCAAACCTTGTAATTTGGGACTACAGACTATCATCACCATTCACCAACACATTGTGTGCGCTATTTAAATGATGCAACGAATAATTTACATATGAAGCATCCTCATTTAGAATATACACAAGAACTATTTTGGCCTTGAGGCGAACTACATTCAACACATCTAATGGCATGACAAAACTACAGAATGGTGGTGATGGCCAACACTGACTGCAAAAGTAGGTGACAAAAAACCTGTAAAACATTGCAGCTGATTGTGCATTCCCAATCAAAAACCTGCACAATAAAACCGTCAATCCAACCACATCAAATTATCATCTGTGCCCATCGATTAAGCCCTCAATTTCCCTCTGCCCAAACCTCCTACCCTGTTGATTGGCATCCCTACTCTTAGCCACAAAATAAAACACAAGCCAAGCAACCATGAAGTAAACCTCCATGGTAGACTGAAACATCTTGGCAAAAACTCTCCCGCAAATTCGAGCCAAAAACCACCTCATTAACGATCCACAAAGCACAGCTTCCAAGCATTTAATCAGAAAAGCCTGATAAAACATGGAAGACAACAAATAACAACCTTCCTTCACAATCTCCTTACTACCTCTCCTAAAATCCTCCAAAGCAACCCAGAAATCCACAGAGAATATAAACGTTACAAATGTATCCATAAGAAACCACGTAACCAAAAACCCATAAATCTCCTTCTCAAAACCAGTAACCCAAGGCGACATAACTGAAAATGGCATCAATTTCAACCGAACAAATAGCTTAAAGAACGAAAATTGATCCTCAATTTCAGCAAAATACCATATTCCCACAAGCTGTGTCACTGCATCCCTAACAGCCCACCTTATCAAAACAACTGCAGAAATTCTCTTCAAACCTAATTGAAAACCATCCCAAACAACACCAGTAGTTGAACTAAACCTTCCTACAAGATCATTAACAACTGAAACAACAACAACACCTAATACACACGAATACGTAACAAGAAAAACCATAATTACCCATCCATAAGCCACAGATAATGAACCCAATAGAACAAAGAACAACGTCGTATCGCGACGACTTATCTCAACTCCATTCACAAATAATTGAAAATCAACACTTTTTACTTTCTCTTCTTTCCCATTCCCCAAATCACTCTTCTCCTTCTTATTACCCTCTTCATCTACTTCAACTTTCTCTTTCTCTTTCTCTTTTGTTTTATCTTTCTCATCATCATTGTCTTTATCATCGTTCTCGTTTTTTTCTACCTCAATTTCAGAATCTTCCATCTTCAACGTGATACCAGAACGAACAATTTGAAAAACCCTAATTCCATTATCAGCAACAAGATCGGAGAATCCCGAATCCAAAGAAAATGGACCAAAATCAACAACGCTACCATTAACCGGAGCTCTAGAATTCGATCCAAAAAGAGTCCGTCCATCATCATCATCACCGGAGAAGAAATCATCATCTAGGGTTCCGACACGAGTGAGATGAAGAAAAGGACGACGACGGCGAAGAGCAGCTGGAGAAGGATGAAACTGAGAAGAACGTTGACGGTGTTGATAATTAGCAGCGTTAACGGCGTTACCGGCAAGGTCAAGACGGGAAAGAAGAGATTTAACGGCGGGATCGCCGTCGACGAAGGAAATGAAACGTGAGGTACCGTTTTCAACGACGGTGCGAAAAGAGAAGATTAAGAGAGAGAGGAAGAGGAATGTGAAGAGATTTGAGGTGAATGATGAGGTTGCTTGTTTGAGAAGTTGTGCAGTGGAACGCACGTTGTGTAACCGTGGTTGGTCGCTCATCGCAGATTATGATTAATTTTCCGATTGGCTTTTTTGGATAATCGCGTTTGAGAAGGTGGGTGTGGGTGTGGATATCACCGGGATGGTGGTGGGTTGGTTCACGCGCTTGAATTGGGTCGTGATTTCAACGCGTGTGTATGAAAATGAATTGAGATTGTTTATTGATTGGGTTTGGAGTTGTGTAGGTGAAGAAGGTTAGCTTTGTGGAGGCTTGGAAATTAGCTTCTTTTTTTTTGAAGAATAATACTATAAATTAGCTTGTATCCCCTCAAAAAAAAAAAAAATTGCTTGTATAAATTGTAAATAAATAAATAAATAAATGGTTTCTAATTTCAGCTCTTTGAATCCAGTTATCCAAAATCCAAATGCAGCTTTCATAAATTTATTGAAGGACAGTTTTGTCTTAAGACACTTGTTAAGAAGTTAAAGATAGAAATGAGTGGCAAATTCAAGGTAAAAAAGTCAACTTTTTACGTTTAAAGGTGTTAAATGCATTATTTATAAGGCACTTGTTAGCATGTCCCTTTTGTTATTCATTGTGGTTTTATCTTGTTTGTAGGATTACTCTTTGTAATTGCACGTAAAAGATATCGCACACACCTTTACATGAATGATGGTTGTTAGTTTGAGGTAAATCAATATCATCAATACACAATTGCAAAGACTAATTTTTCATGTATAACTATGATTAATGACAATATCTAGTAAAGTTGAAAGAGGTTGTTAGTTGTCATCTTTCAAATGTCTTGAGTAAAATGGTTGCTAGTTTACTTCTAAAAAAATGGCTGCTAATTTAATTTGTTTTGATTTCGTAAAAGATTGTGTTGAAGCGAGTTTCCGTTGTTAATTAATCTTAATATATATAAATGTTAAATAGTGTTGATTAACCTTAATCCCGCCTCTGATTAATCTAATCCCGTCTTTTTTTTAGGGTTTAAAAAAAATAAGAAAAAATCTTTCAAAGGATTTGAACTTGTGTCATTATAGTTTCATGTAATGTAAGCATTTTAACCACTAAGCCAATAGCTATTTTTGTGATATAATTTTGCTTCCACTACCTCATATCAAATATCAAATATCCTTTTTAAAAAATCAATTAATCATTTTTTCTTTCTTTATAGAATTGAACATTAAACGGTTCCGAACCCTTTTTACCCTTATTCTTTGGATCTCAACCCATAAGGCAGCGGTTTTCATCCCTTTTTTCTTCGATTTCTCTTAAAAAATGTGATTGTGATGCAGACTTCGTCCATAATAACTTATTAATGGTATGATCATTAAACTAATTTTGATATTAATGCTATTTTATTCATTTTGATTTTGTGGATTGTCGAAAAAAATTGAAACAAACAAAAAAAACGTGCATCACACGAGTCGAAGTCTAGTTAATTAAAAAATGTTAAAGAGTGTCCATAATATATTAGTTAAAGGAACTAATATATAGATTTTTAAAGGGAAATGCTAACAAATGTCCTAAAGGCACTTGATAAGATGTTAAAAAAAAAAACTTTATATTAGAAATGATGCATTTAATACCTCTAAATTCTAGAAATTGATTTTTTTTATCTTAAATTTAAAACCTATTTTTATTTTTGACTTCTTAACAAATACCCCAATAGCACTTTAGCATAACCCATTTTTAAAAGTCAAAAAATTGTTATTTGTTGTTTTCAATAAACAGTTTCTATTTTTTTCTGCTTTCTTAATTAGTGTTAGGGGCATTAGTTAGCGTGACATTAATTACTTGAAGGACACTTTTAAAGAACGAATGAGAAGTTAAAAAGCATTGTTTAACTTTAATTAATTGTTTGATTATTTCCCTCTAATTCTTCACTTTGAAAATTGTTTTGAAATTCAATGATTTATTCAAAATTAGTTGTAACAAAAAATAAAATGTAAACAAGTCATCTTAGCATGGTAAGCATCTGCTAAGAATTCTGATGATAACTCAAAAAAAAACTATTAATAGAAGTTTTATATTAAAAATTGTGTGTTCAATATTTTAAAACCTTAAAATTGATTTTTTTTTTACGTAAATCGATTATTTGGATTAAACTTAGTTTCTCATCTACTATACCAAAAAGTCTTACTTGATCGTTTAAAAAATTATATCTTCAATTCATCAAGACAACATTTAAATTATGTCAAGTTTTTTTCTTACAAAATAATGAAATTCAGTAAGAAACTAAACCAACAAAAAAGAATGCAAGGAGTACAATCCTCAATCAAAGTTAGTGTGATATTTTTATTTTATTTTTTTATTTCTAACAATATCGTGTACACATATTTGTAATGGAAGTTGGCTAAAAATGAAAAGTGATTTATGATGATGTAAACATTTCTAAAAGATAAATGAGTAATTTGACACAGGAAAAAGAAGACAAATGTCACGTTTGAATATTTTAAATTAGGGTCTTATTAACCGGTGATTTATGATTCTGTCTTGAAAATATAAAATGTCACTTTTTATCAAGTAATAATTACATTACTTTTTAATAAAAATTTACTTTATTTGGTGTTTAACCAAAGCCCCGAGAGCACTGGTTAACATTCTCCTTTAAATTAAGCTAAGGGACTCTTGGTATAATTTTGCCTAAATTTTATTAGAATATATACAAAGTTTGATTTTCTTAACAAACACATTTTAATTCAAAAACTGACAAAATTATTCTAAATGATAGAATTCTTTTTTTATCAAATTAAAATCAACTTATTTGATTAAGTAAATAATTTTGGATGCAAGAAGGAACAACATCAAAAACTTATATGACAGATTGCATTGTTCATACATCCCTTGAGTTGTAGACCAATTTTCCCAAATCACCTGAACCTTGATGCAAATTTGTTGTATAACATTAATCATTTACTAGACTCTAACCCGTGCGATGCACGGATTTATTAGAGTTTAATGTATAGGTATCAAATTGATCATATTATTAGAAACATTTAATGAAATACAATAGTGTTTTAAAAAACTAAATCGATTCATTAACTAACTATATGATGTATATATTCCATACAAAAATAAATAAAGAATATGAAATCAGACATATATATTC
>Ga0315914_1001590_pt1 | contig 34221 bp, 14 predicted proteins | sample MpolenodulesMG_FD_203920 | JGI IMG/M metagenome (GOLD analysis project Ga0315914, IMG submission 203920) | Medicago polymorpha root nodule microbial communities from Los Angeles, California, United States - elongated nodules | ecosystem: Host-associated > Plants > Roots > Nodule | place: USA...
CTGCCTAATTATTATAACCGTTTGTATTCCCACAGCTTCTACAGGCTTCTAGAAGCTGTGCTTGTGTGGATTGGGCCAAACAATTGGGCCAACACATGTACAAGAACTCAGGGTTCAATCAGTGTGTGTGTGTGTGTGTGTGTGTGTGTGTGAGAGAGAGAGAGAGGAGAGAAAATACATACTGTGATGGATCTACGGGGCATTGAATCCACTCACCTTCGGCCCTTGAGTTATGATTACCACAGAATCTGAGTCATAGAATTTGAAGAAAGTGAGTGAAATGAATGAATCAAATAATAGATAGAAAGAAACAAGACTGAGACTTACAAGGAACCATTGAGAAGGGTGTTTGCACAAAATCTGTTTTTGTTAGGAAGCCAGAAACTGCAGCGCTTAGTCTCCATATTACTTCCCAGGTGGCTTTCTTCGTCACTCAAAATGCTTACAGCCTTAAATTATGGTTTTCGGTATATTTTCTCAGCTAAATAACCAAAGTTCAGCGAAGTCAACACGGCAAGTCAATCAATTAGCAGTCTAAACACCAGAAAAGTGGTCGAATACAGAAACCTGTATAAAGAAGAAGAAGAAAAAGTATTGAATATGTATATTCAACTACACCTTCCTTTGTGTATAAGATGTTGAGATTCTAAAACAGCAAGTAAATACATTGCTGGTTCAAATTTCAAACTATATCAAACACCATTATTAACCAAATAAATCAATACAATCTTCACGTTGTGGCAAAGTCTAGTTCAGCTTTATTTGGTTCAGTCAATTCAACAAACACAACAAATGCATTACACATTAACTAATTAAAACAACAAAACCAAAGATTACGATCAACAAATTAATAACTGATTTGAATTTTCACATCCAATGTATCAAACGCATTCAAAATATAAAAAATAACATAAAATAAACATTGCGCAAAAACTATACTAGTATCATGAGAAAACGCGAGTAAGAAGTAGAAAGATCACAGAGACAAGTACCTAAGTTCGTGTCTCTGCAAGACTATGAAGAAAGCGGGGGGGTAACCACGCACAACGCAACTAGTACATACCTTAGGGCGTGTTTGGCTTAATCGTATTTTCTCATGTCATATTTTAAATTTGGTTTGCTTGATTTCTCATTTTTGTCCCGGTTGGATTATATAAACCGAAGTGAGTTTTGCCATTTTTGGATTATATAATATCAAAATAATAGTTAGACAGCTAAAGACATAAAATAGAATTTACCATCTTTAGTTTTTATTTTTATTAATAGGTAAATATTAGTATATTAATTGTTACTTACATTGTTTATAAGAAAAAATTGATTTTTTAGATTCATTGAGTAATTGTTGTATCTGATTTAGAATATAGACGAAATACATCATTTATGTCATGAATCAAAAAGTTAAATGTTTCTTATAAATAGAACCGGGAGGAGTATTTTTTTTTACAAGATATTAATTATTATCTTAATTTTTTTCTCCTTACTCAACCCACCTTAATGTTGTAACAAAAAAAAAATACCTTAGGCTTTGTTTGGATGGTAAAGGAAAGTTTAAGGAAAGAAAGTGAAAGGAATGGTTGTTATAAGAAAGAAAGTGAGTGGAAAGTGTGATGATTTTTTAGTTGTTTGGTATAAACGATAGTGAAAAGAAAGAAAGATTTATATTTAATAAAATGATTAAAATATCCCTATAAGAAGGTGATTATATATATAACTAATTTTAAGTTATCATTTAATTGATAATAAAAAACTACATAACCATACGATTTTTTATTTTGATAGAACACAACCAGAAAAATTTACTTTCATTACTTACATTTTAATTTTAATTTAATTACTCCATGGTTACGTTGAAAAGCATTTACATTTGTGGGTTTTTATGTAATTTTGCTCAAAATAGGGCAGACTTCATCCTTTCCATCCTCAATTGGGAAGAAACATTTTTTATGTGGGACCCAACTATCATTACCTTTCCTCCCCTCTTTTAAGATTGTTCCAAACAAAGGAAAGAATGTTAATCCTACTACTTTCTATCCTTCTTCAATCTTTCCTACTACTTTCACCCAAAACAAACAGGCCCTTAAGGTATGTTTGGTTTATAAGAGAGGTTGTGAAGAGAGAAATATGTGAGAAAGAGTGTTAGAAGAGAGAAAGATGTGAGAAATAGAGAAGATTTAGGGTATTGTTTGGTACAAGTAAGAAAGATGAGAAATAGAGAAGAGAGAAGTGTTGATTATTTTTAAAAGTAGAGGAATGCCCTTGAAAAAATTTCTCTCATCAAACTATTTTATTTGTATTTTTATTCAATTAATTAATTGAATGCTTCAATTATTAATCTGAATTTATTTTAAGTTTAACTTGATTTTTATTTAATCAAAAAAATAATTAATGGTTTATTAATTAAATGAACCCAAGAAAAATAATGTCACATGATATAATAACATTGTGTTACATCACATATTAAAGGGCATAAAAGTAAAAATAACAAAATCAGTAACTTCCCAGGCCTTTCTTCGTTGTTTTGGAAGGACCATGATTGACTGCAGTCGATAAGATGGTGCAGTCGCTGCAATCAAAGAACATCAACTGTTAGATCCATCTAACCACCAAAAACTTTCAAATGACGAAAAACATCGGCAACCCGTATTCCATTGAAAAAGTCCCCTTCTTCAACCTCTGACGTGACATTTTTTTTTCTTTCTACAAATCCTAAACATCACAATAAAGGTACGAAACGCTAATTAAAGAAATTTATGTTAGTAAAAAATAAAACAAAATACAAAAAAATTATTCCCCATCTACCCGTAGGAGAAAATAAACATGAATTGTTTGAAGTTGAGCGTTTCATATTGGCATCTCAACTTGTTGTAGTGCCACATAAAAGAAGAAGAAAAAAAACTCAACTTGTTAATTATAGAATCCAACAATGGCAGCTGGTACTACTTTTTTGGATGATTTTTTTTATATTTAAGATGAATATAAATACAACATCAATGATTCAATGTTGTTGAAACTTCCTTAAGAGTTTACAAAGCCTTCATTTTCACAAAATGTTACATTTTCAGTTGAAATTGCCCCAGTTATGAGCACCTCCATGGAAGTATTAAAGGATATCTACAAACAAACAATGACAGCGATAATTTTCATAAACAAATAAACAATGGCGGTGATAATTTTCATAAACAGAGATACAAAACTTATAAGAGGGGGGTTGAAAGGGTCGGTGCTTTACATAGAAGGAGAAATGACAAATTGGTGATAATTGAAAGTTTTTGGTGGTTGGATGGATTTAATGGATGATGTTTATCGACTGCAGTCAATCATGGTCCGTTTTGGACAGAAGCAAAAACACGTGGGTCCCACCTTAGATTTGTCTCTCTTCTCTCTTTCACATGTGTGCCAAACAAGAGAAGCGTTAGTTTCTCGGCTCTTTCTCTCTTTGATATCTCTCTCTTTAGTGTTTCTCTTATACCAAACAGAGTGCAAATGTACCACATTCATACATATATATAGATTCAATCTACATATATTCATAAACTACAAGATTTGAGCATTAAAACATAAATAATTATATACAAAAAATCATTATATGTGTGTGTATGTATATACATATATACATGACATTTGTTTAGTTTTATAATGATATGCATTTGAACTAATTTTAGGCAATGTCTATGTCACTTTGAAGACCATCGTCTTCAACTTTGACTATATCTACAACTTTCTTATCACCTAATGATATACGTTTGAACCAACTTTGGGCGAGCTCTATGTTATTCCAATCATCACTTTGAAAACTATCATCTTCAACTTTTACTGCATCTACAACTTTTTTATCATCTACATCCATCTCGTTCTTCACCACACTATACTGAAAAAATCGTTCATTGTTGTTCTTCTCATTCAAGTATGTTTCTCTTTCAAAAATAAAATTGTTTTTGGATCAAGTGAATTGCAAGTGTTTTTATTCATTGTACTTGTTGCAAAAAAGTCACGGATCTTTTGTCTACTTTACTTTTGAAGTAGCAAAATTTTCACGATTCTTCTAATTGCCAAAGAAAATCATGAAAGCAATGTCCTTGTATGCAATGAGAATGTTTGTGTTCATACTTATTTTTTTCAAAATTTGTGTTGCAACTGTTGAAAGAATTTAAAATATTGATATGTTTATGTTCATGTCCTTGTTAGTGAGAAAGAGACAATAGTTATTGTTTCGGTAAGTGAGTGTAGCACTTAGACCGTCCTTGTTTTCATTCTTATTTGAGATGATTTGAACATATTGCGTTCAGGAGAACTGACATGATCTTATTTTCAGAACCTTTTGAATTGCATAATCTAATCTTCCAAATTAAAACACTACACTACATGGTAGAACAATGTGTTAATTTGAGTTTAAAATTGTAGATAAAATTGAATTAATTAGAGACATGACTAATTAATTCAATTTTTCTATATTTTAATATCATTTAATTAAAATGTTGTTCTACCTTATAATGTAATCATCTAATGTGGAGGACCAACTGACATAGTTAAAAAAGTTTCAGAAACAAGATTATGTTATTTTCTATGGGAATCAATATGTTCAATTGATCTCAAATAAGAACGAAAACATGGATGGTCTAAGTTCTATACTCAGTTAAAAAAAACAATAATCATTGTTTCTTTCTCATGAAAACACACGTGAACATACATATCAGCATTTTAAATCTTTCAACAATAACAACACATATTTTGAAGAAAATAAAGTTTAACTATAATCATTATCTTTGCATACAAATACATTAATTTTATGGTTTTTGTTGGTAATGAAAAATATTGTAAAATGTTTGTCACTTTGTTTAAAGTAGATTAGACAAAATATTCATGATATTATTGAAATAAGTACGACGAGCTAAAAACAAGTACAAACCTTAAGACCCAAAATCTATTTTATTCGCAAAAGTGAAGCAAATCACCTGATTAAACCTTCGATTCTAAAATCACCTGCAAGAAGAAATTAGGGTGAAATTACAAGGTGGAATTTTCAAATAAAAATAACATGATTAACGCAAAAGATATAAACGAAACTGGTTAAATTAATTTTATGGTTTTTGTTGGTAATGAAAAAAATCGTAAAAAGTTTGTCGCTTTGTTTAAAGTAGATTAGACAAAATATTCATGATGTTATTGAAATAAGTACGACGAGCTAAAAACAAGTACAAACCTTAAGATTCAAAATCTATTTTCTTCGCAAAAGTGCAGCAAATCACCTGATTAAACCTTCGATTCTAAAATCACCTGCAAGAAGAAATTAGGGTGAAATTAAAAGGTGGAATTTTCAAATAAAAAAAGCATGATTAACGCATAAGATATAAACGAAACTGGTTAAAAAAATTAAGAAAAAATATGAAATTTAAAAAGAGGAGAACAGTTATGAAGCATATCTAAATATCAAAACACAAAATTTGAGAAAAACATAGAAACAAATTTGAATGAGAAGAATGGGAATGATGGTTTTTTCAATAATGTAGTGAAGAACGACAATGAACAAGAAACAAACCTAGGTATTTGTGGTAGGGTTTCTTCGGCGTTTGTTGTTCTCTTACAACCTTTGCAGATAGTTCATAAAATAGATCGTGGAATGGGCCTCTAAATCCCCCTAACCCGACTCCACACAAATAATTACATATATGACTGATGTCAAAATAGCCCATCAACACGAGACATTAGACTTATTACTTTCCACACCCTATGTGTTTCTCATGTGCCCTACTTTTTATTACAAAAATATCATTTGTTCGGATTCTATGATCTGAACTTTTTTTTTTTTTATGGATTTTCGGATTCTAAAATCCAAAATTTGTAAATCCTATAATTAACAATGAGTATCTCTTCCATTTTAACAATTTTGAATTTTACTTTTAAAAACAAAGTAAAAAATAATAAATTTTGTCAATTAAATATATATATATATATATAAATACCAGCACAAAATTCTAAAAATTAAATAAAGCTGATGCAAAAAACATTTTGTTTTTTTAGATCATAAAAAATAAATAAAAAATAACAAATGGGTCTAAAAGATGGAATTTTGAATTTTGAGTGGCGGAGTCCTTCTACGGGGGTCTTGTTCTTTGATTTTTTTTCTCGTTTTTTGAGCAAGTTTCGGAGCAATCCGATCAAGAGGAATGCTAGCAACACTCTCTCTAGCACTCACTCTTTTATTAGATGAAATCAAGGTATGTCCCACCACTTTGTGTGGGTTCAATTTTCAAAGTGTAAATCCACAATGATTTAAACCAATAAGAGAGTGAGTATTAGGGAGAGATTCAAAAGAGAATGTTGTTAGCAATACTCATCCGATCAAATGGCTTGAAAAGTGGATTTTTCGATTGGGATTCAACGAAAACAACTAACAATGACCCGAAACATAAGGACGTGGGTTATGATGGTTAGTATACTTCTTAAACTGACCAACACTATTACATATGAACTTTCTCTAAATTCTTGGCACAAGAGGGTGTGTGTATGGAGTTTCGAATTTTATAATCTAAAAAATAAATAAATAAGAAACACGCCCTGTTACATTGGGTTTTCGAATTGTATAGTCCGAATAAGTGAAAAATTTATTTTCCACCCAAAAATAGGGGGAAAACTCGGTTCAGATTCTTTAATATGAAAATTCTTTCAGGGCATTTTTGTAAAAAAAAAGAATGAAGAACAAAAAGGCAAGTGAGATGACTATAGGATGAGAAAAGTAATAGGCGAGACATTATTAAAGGTGCTTAATAAGTGTTTAAATGGATGAGGCTTTCAGCATGAGAATAACAATAGAAGAAATCGTGTGTAAATAACATTCCTGATAATACAACACTCTTTTGAAAGAAAAAAAATCAAAACTTGAAACAAACATTGGAATGTTGCAATTCCAATCTCACATTTCCGGGAATCATATTACAAACCTTGAAACAAACCCACCCTTAGTTTTTATATCGGAATATTTACAATTAGGGGTGGTAAAACATGTCTGATCTTTCAAGCCAACCCGTTTAACCCGCCATTTTAGGTGAGTTGGGCTAAGATTTTGAGTCCATCCCATGTAGTTGTCTTGTCCCATTTAACCCGTTGAAAAACGGATTGTGGCACGATGGAGCGGGCTGGCCCACATACTCAATAGGTTAGAATAGTAAAAAGGGACCTATCTTCCTCTAGAAAGGCTAAACACTACAAAGAATATTAATGTCAATCAAATGAAATAACTTTATGTAATTAAATTCAAATAAAAGGAAACAAGTGTAGCATAATGAGCTTAAAATTATAGTATGTGAAGTTCAATGAACTTAACACCTTGACCAGCAGAAAGGCCAACATGATCATGTTATTCAAACACCAAATAAACAGTACATGACATTCTAGAAGTAACCAAACCTTCAAGATTTACAACATTTGGATGATCAAGCTTCCTCAAAACAAGTATCTCTCTTGCCATAAACTTCAAACTCTCTAGTTGCAAATTATCAAATCTCACTTTCTTCAATGCGATTGTCTTCCTTGTGACCAAAGTCTTTAGCTTTACACACATTACTACTACATGTCCCTTGCCCAATCTGAACAAATCAAACAGATACACCACTGTTTTCTTTACCATGTTTCTCTAAATCTAATCTACAAAGTTCACAAATAAGGGGACATCTGTCCTTTGTTTAATTTAAACATATTCTTTTAGTTTTTAGTATTTATTTGACAGTATCATAAATTATTTTGATAGATAAGATAAATATTTAAGAGATCAATTTGATAGTAAGTTACCAACTTGATTTTTAATGAAAAATTCAGGGATTGATTTGACAGCCTAACAATTTGTAATGACTTTCATTTAAAAAAAAGTTCAAATACTTTTTGGATCAAATTCATCTATGTATACGTGGATGCTGACTTGGAACTCTACGTCAGTGTTTAACGTGACACATCAACACTGTTAGCGGCGAGACTTGACAGATGAACTAAATTGATTGACATTTAACAAATTCAGGGATGTAATAACTATTTCGAAAAATTCGAGAAAGAAATTGATCAATACATACAAATTGGAGGACTTAATAACCTTTTCACTCAAAAATAAAACAATGTAATTTTTAAAAAAAGTTAAATATGTTTTTAATCCCTATAAAATTACAAACTTTCAAATTTAATCTTACAAAAATTTTATTCACTTTTAGTCCTTATTTTTATTTTATATGGATTATTTTGGAGGACTAAAATTATCTCTGTTTTTTATAAAAAGTTTTCAAAAAAGAGACTATTTATTATTTTTTTAAGAAAAGAGACTATTCTTCTTATAAATTACAATATTATAAAGGACTAAAATCACCATCAAAATTCTATAGCATTAAAAAAGAAACATGTTTATCCCTAAAATGCAAATAGTGTGTCAGTTGGGTTTTGTTCCCGACAAAAATGTTTTCTTGACTGGTTGTGATATTTTTGTTGACTTTCTTGGCTGGTAGCAAATGCAACAATGTCTGTTCTCAGCGCTCTCAGATCATCAAAACTCATCACATGGAAACCCGTAACTCACTCTCTCTTATACCCTGTTTGGTTTATTTCAAATTTTCCACTATCCAAAATCACACAAACTTCAAATAATTTCATTGAAACCAAACAAAAACAGATTATCTCGCTCTCTTTGTGCAGACGGGGAAGCTTCAACAAACCCTAGGAGGAAGTGTGGAGCGGAAGGGAATCTCGTTGCATTCGGGGAAGGTATCTACGGTGAGATTGTGTCCTGGATTTGCAGGTCAAGGAAGGTGGTTTGAGTTTAGGAACAATTTGGTTCCTGCTTCTGTTGAATTTGCTCAAGTTTCGCCGCTTTGTACTACTTTGTGTAAAGATGGGGTGAGGATTAAGACTGTGGAGCATTTGCTTTCTGCGTTGGAAGGTTATGGGGTTGATAATTGTAGGATTCAGATTGAAAATTTGGATGATCAAGGTGATGATGCTGAGGTAAGAAGATTGGTGAATGGTATAAAAATGAAAAATTACTTGTTCTTTTATGAGTAGAATGTATTAATATGTGCCTGTTTATATTGACTTAATTGAGCATATTTATTCACTGGTGTACGCATTTGTGAAACTGTTGGAGAGAGTTTATGGAAAAACTTATGACTTTTCATAAGCTGCTTTCTTCGTATTTACTAGTTTAAACACTTGTGAGACTGTTCGAGAGAAGTTAGGGCATGTTCATATGTTGTTTTTCATTTATTTCCATAAGCTCTATAGGATAGCTTAAGAAAACAGTTTATATGAAAACAACTTGATTTATTCTCTCTTTATACGTAGAGAATATAAGGATGATGACTTGATGATTAAAGCGGGGGAGTTAAAGAGTGGAGTGATAAGGAGGTCAAGAGTTTGATCCCCACTCTGAACATAAAAATCAATACTAACATTTGCTATTTAAAAAAAAATACAAACTTGGTCTTATATGTTAAAGAGTCCCATGTCGGTTGAGAAATGACTTGAATAAGTGTTTATAAGTGGGGGCAATCCTCACCCAGTTTTGTGAGGTTGTGTTAGGCCCATCCACAATTTCTAAGATGGTATCAGAGCCTCCTGCTATCAGGTTTTCGCTATCTGGCCACCCACCATTTATATCCACGCACCAAGTCCAATAGTGTTGGGCATGACGGGGGTGTTAAAGAGTCCCACATCGGTTGAGAGATGGTTTGAATAAGTGTTTATAAGTAGGGGTGAGGCTCACCCCACAATCCGGTTTTGTGAGGTTGTTAGGCCCATCAACAATTTCTAAGCTTATACATAAACACGTATAGGATAGGCACGTAATTAAGTCGCTTATCCAAACATGACATATGCCACATATTATAAACTCCTTTTATGGTTTTCACATATACTACCTACTTAGAAAAGTAGACATTATATTTACTGTGTCCATTTTGTGTATGGATATTCTTAAAATACTCTTTTGTACATGTAACAGTTAGTTACGATTCTAATTAATCTCATGCTGAATTTGTAATTTGTTGCTGAAACCAACAAAATATCCAAATACCCACATCCTGATTTTTGCAAGGTTTTGGTGTGCAAATATGATAAGAGGCACTTTTGCGTAAACTATTTTTAAGCATTTATTTATTCAAAAGTTGTTGAAATAAGTTAAAAACAACTAACGGACATGTTATAAGTTATTTTTGTAAAAATATAAGTGTTTATGCCATGATATAATTAATAAACCTAAATAAGTTCTAAATAAACTCTTCCAAACGCCTTCATAATATACGAGAAAAGGCCTTAGTAGTTTACCACAAACCTCTAATAAGGACAGTACAGCTTGTATTTTCAATTTTCATATCCACTCTCCTAGGCTCTGTTTCATCAAATTAAAGATAGCATTTGCAATTTCGTGGAAAGAAAATAATCCGTGATTAGATTTTCTTGCCGTCCCTTACATTTAGTTCTTGAAATAAATAGTGTTATTTTCCTTAATTTCTTGTACAGATTCCTATATTTGATGGGTCGGCGAGGGAATGGGTGGCTGCCTTGGAAGAAGTTGGTTTAGAGATAGCAACTGATGTTGATGGGAAAAGCTGTGAGAAAATAGTTCCACATGTGAATGAACCGGTACATGTTTGGAGGAATGATTCTTTTGTTGCTGCATTTCCTTCAGAAGTGGTTCGAGTAACTTATGGCATTAACTTTCCACAGGTAAGGATAGGTTGGTACATTAGATTGAGACTATTGATCAAGATTTTTCTTTGCATATGCCATTAAAATATTTCCTTGTACTTTATGTTTTCTTCAATACACTATCGTTACTGGACCTTTATTATAATTGAAAAGTTTTGCTTGCTTTTTTCTGATTACTCTATAGATTTTTATGTGTTACCCAATTTTCTAAGTTTGAAAGAATATATTTTACATGTCTTTCAAAGGAGACTGTACTTAATACGAATTCTTCATGGGAAATAGACCACAAGCTGCTACTTGAGTTGAGGAAATCCTCATCTGTGTTCGAAAGTGTCAAACTTAAAGCTTCCAACAACAAGAACAAAAACTAAAACCTTTTCACATAAATCAAAAGATGCCATTGTATTATTGCAAAAACTAATCCTCACTTAAAGCTACCAAAGGAAAATAAAAAAGAAATCGGAAACCAAATATGGTTTATTATAGTATGTATAGCAGTTTGAAGATTTGTTTATTGGAGTAATAACCATTGCAAAGTTGTTTTTATCTTTCCCAGATGATGTGTTTCCAAGAACATCAAATTTACCAGTTTTGGGCATTTTTAGTGATTTTTTATTTTTATTTTATAAAAACTAATGTGCTAACAGTTTTGCCCTAGAATTGATAATGCAATTGAATATGATAAGTTTTATCCCCATCATGATTACCCTTGCGTGAGAATCGGAACTTTTAACTTGTTCTGAAGGAATATTAGAGAAGAAATCAGCTAAATTTTTGCATTCAAAATCTTTTGTATAGCAAGGTCACAACTTATAAGATGATTTGGTTTGACATTAAATAATAAGCAAATACTCCTTTCTTTTACAGGCACCTGCAATTGGCTGCCAGTGGTTTTCTACAACCCCCTTTGATGATTTGGTTTATTCCATGCAAATAGCTTTGTCCAGAACCTTCTGCATCTATGAGGAGGTTAGTTATAAAGGTCATCCATTTGTAGTCTAGTTATTGGCTTGTTTCTGTTGCCATATGTTATTTAGTGCAAAATTGATTAGTATTTTAGATGCCACGTGAATGTGTTTGTAACTCTAAGTTTAACCATAACCAGATGTACAACACCTTGCTGTATTTCACTCAATGAGGTTGACCAAATTGATAGCTGACACTAATGTGTTTGATCAAAAACCCAATTTTCAGTAAAGTTGAGAGTTGATGAGGAACTCTCGCATCAGTCTTCAGAGCTGTAATCAATTGGTTCTGGTCATCCTAACTGCAATTGTATCAATCAAATCCCTTATATGATTGATTGTCATCTTTTCCCTCTCTTGTTAGTTCTTGCCTATTGAATCTATTAGTCTAGTTGTACATGTTTGATACCATGCAACTAACACTGGGTGGATACCCTTCTTTAATTTCTAGGTCGAGCAAATGCGAAATGCTGGACTTATCAAAGGGGGTTCTCTAGAAAATGCCATTGTGTGTAGGTATTGCTTTGCTACAAATTTGTATTATAACCGTTCTTAATGCCCATCTATGTATGTGATAGCTAGCGACCAGTTTGATAGTTTATTATATACTAAAGCATAGTTTATGCTGCAACATTGATTCATTAGAATTTTCCCGAAATTTCATGCATGAAGTTATTTACATTTACATAAACACATATCTAAGCTTAGGTCCATGAAATCAGGTACATAAATCTAGGCACTAGATGCATAAATTAAGTCACTATTTCTCGAAGTATGGCACACTATTTGTTTAGGGTATTTATAACTTTGTGACGACTCTAGAGTTTTCTTAGGCGTTTAATCTCTGATGTAAGACATGGTTTTATGAACCCTTTGCAAGACTCAATATTAGAATCATATACCTTAATCTCAAATAAAAGATCAATAATCAATCAAGATTTTTCTATTAGTGGTCTTGTTCTATGTGTGAGGGGATTGGTAGTATAAGAGTGGGAGATGAGAGAGAGATGAGTTAGGCTAGAGTTGGTTGGGATTCGGAACCAATTAGGCACTTTAAAAATTGCCTGGGTTCCTTTCTTTCAACTTTATGTCTTTTTTCTCATTGTAGTCACTAGAGAGGATCTGTTACCATTCAAATACAGACCTTCATTTCCATTAGCACACTGAAATCTGAATTTTCTGTTCTATTTTTCTTTTTTTATTGCTAGTAAATATCATTGTTTGATGCTATAATTAGTACTGTTTTCTTTTGCAGTGCTAGTAAAGGTTGGTTGAATCCACCTCTTCGTTTCAGTGATGAACCATGCCGTCACAAGATTTTAGATCTTATTGGTGATCTCTCGCTGTTTGCTCAGTTTGGTACTCAAGGACTCCCAGTGGCACACATAGTAGCTTACAAGGTTTTTGCCTTTCGTTCTCCTCCTTTTACTAAGTATTTTAATTTGTCAGTTTGATTTTTAATGTGTCACAAGTGCTGATGTTGTATCCTGTGCAACCTGAGACGAATGATTTTTAAAGCAATTGACTCTTATGTTATATGCAGGGGGGCCATGCATTACATCTTGATTTGGCACGCAGACTGATGGGAATGACGTGAAAAGTTCACATTTCCTCTGATAACCTAGAAGCTATTACAAATTTTGGCAAATTTGTTGCTGAAGTTCAACCTTATGCTTTTGAGCTCCTGTTTGGCCATGGTGGAATGCCGAAATGCATAGACGTCTTTGTCATAATTTTGTTTCTCGTCATTCTCTCTTTCGGAACCATCAAAGAGGTGCAGGAGGCCGACCAAGTCCCCCTAGTATTCCTACCACCGAGTGCCAACTTACGGCGAACACATACAAGCAGAAAATTTTGTAAATGAAAGCGATTCAATTTCTTAATATTTCAAATATATTATAGGAAAACCGTTTAGTTATAATCAGGATCAGTTATGTTTCGGTACCATTTGATAAAAAGTATTTATGTATTAGTCCAATCATTACATTACACTCAGTAGGAATTAATAATTAAACTTCTTAATACTAATCTACAGGCCAGTGAATTTATACAAGGAAAAATTGGGGAAAGAATTGGATTGTGGAATTCCATGACCATGGAAACAGATTCCCCTCACTAATTGTATGAAGTTAGCTTGCGAAAATGTTATGCGACTCCTCCCATTTCAAATCAGTGTCCAAATTGTTTACTGCATAATATGTGTGTAAATGTGTGCTGTTATTACTTTAATGACTCCGGGTTCGACATTGATGATGATGAATCCATGCCAGACCTTGGAAAATTGCCGCAGTAACGACCAAACACTAGAATCCAGACTATATGAGAAGAAAAATTAATATATTTCTAAGGGTAAATGGTGTGGGAAATCTCAATTGAAACAATTACATTTGGCCAGACACTAGAGACTCCCCTAATTTCTTAAAATGTAAGCTAACATGTCCATCAGATAAAGTTCAGGATCTGTGAATAACCACTTCCACCATAGACGTAACAATGAAGTTTTAATAAAGACTTGCTCAAGTTGAAATTGATAAAAAGACAATTTTACAATTTACGCGTTTCTTAACTTAATTTAAAGTTTTAGATTTGTCTTTGGTCCTTTTCTTTCAAGTTGTTCCTATAAGTATTGAGATGCTAATATATTGGATTTTTTTGTATTTAGTTAGTTCCTTAAATATTAAAAAGTTAATAATCGTCGTACATGAAAAATGAACAGAAAGCCAACTATAACTTTTTTTGTTAGCTCTTTCAGAAAGAAAAAAAAAATTGTTAGCCAACTATTTTCCCCCTCGAAAAGCCAAACTATATTTATGTATTAAATACTTAAAAGGATCAATTTGAAAAAAAAAATATAAAAGATTTTAAAAAAAGGAAGATAAAAGACGAGTCTAAATTTTAAAATAAAGTCAAAGGATCTCTAGATTAATTTTTCCTAAAACTTTAATATATTATTAGATATTAGATTGATAGTAGCAATGGGAGATATAATTTTTTTTTATATATAAAATAGAAATTTAGGTGAGTTGGATTTTAAAGTCTCCTTAAAATTTTGAGAACGCCTCAAATATTCAAATAATATTTAAAGAGATACTTACATACTATTACTCATCGAAAAAATTATCAAATTGACGAATTTGATTTCAAATTTCAATTGAGATATTTATGGGATCCGGGTAAAATCATTACCAACTAAACTAATGTGCTGAAGAAGGAAGTGCTATAACGGTGGCTCGTTGGTTGGGATGTGAAAAAAGGACTTGGTGATAACGATGGAGAATGTTCTTCACACGTTTTAGGATTGAATAATTGGAAAATCTATTCCCCACTTTGTCTGATCGTACAAAACAAGGGCATGGGTATTAATGTAAAAACAGTGACAACAAAAAAAATGAAACAAATGACGAGCGACTAAATATGTTTGTTTAACAAAACTGACTGATACCTAAATTCGTTTAAATGAGATGGAACAAATCTCTTCTAACTTAACCAAAGTCCTGTGTTCGAATATAACATTGAACATGCAACAATGTTAAAACTCTTGAGGAGAGCTTGCCGCCCATTTGGGTTCCACAATGCTCGAGAGATTAGCTGTGCGTCTTAAAACTCTTAAGGAGAGTTTGCCGCCCATTTGGGTTCCACAATGCTCGAGAGATTAGTTGCGTGTCTTAAAACTCTTAAGGAGAGTTTGCCGCCCATTTGATTTCCACAATGCTCGAGAGATTAGTGGCGCGCCTTCAAACTCTTTACCGCCCATTTGGACTCCACAATACCCGAGAGATTAGTTGCACACGAAAGATACCCGGTTTACACAAAATAAAGTACACTTCTGCCTAAAAAAAAGAGAGGAGGGAAACTTAATATATTTTAGAACACAAAAATGTACATTTGATTAGTTGTAAATTGTAATGCTTGTGCAATCAGATACACATTTGCATAACCATCAACAACTCATAGTTTACGATTGTAGAGATTAATTTCATAACGATTTGACTTAATTGATAGTTTCAACCTTCCGGTGGTGAAGTTTTTTAATAACTAGTCACCTATTGTGAAAACAAATAATAAGACAACTAGGCTTGAGAAGAATCAAATCAAGTTTTCAATACTTAAAAACAATTAACAAATCAACATTGTTTATATACAATTGCTGTTATTTTGGACTGAACTGAATTGGTTCCGTTCTGACAATGAAAACTAAAAAGGCTTTATTAACAAGTGTCTCAAGAACATTTTTTAAGAATTTTAAATCGAGAAATAAATCTTTAAAAAAGTTAAAATTTTCAATTTCTAAAGTATTGAATACACACATTTTATAAAAACTTTAATTTAAAGTTTCTTAAGAATTGCCTTGAAGATATTCGTTAGCATTTTCCAAATTTAAATTAATCTATTTCATATACCATACCAAACATACACTAAAATTGAATTGAATAATAAAAAGATAGTAGAATGAATTATTCAACTCAATTATACTATTGTTTTAACGGTTGCAACTGTATAGTGTATATTAAATAGAATTGAATGAATTGATGAACACGTAAGTAACATATCTATGAAGATCATAAATTAGTTTCTTAATTAACCTATCAGTTATCATCACCACATTCAACAACTATTATTTTTGCTTCGCATCCACCTTTCAACGCCATTCCCTTAATCCCTTCTTAAATAAATAATCACTTATTACTTTCTCCGTTTTCTTTCATCTCTTCTTCACTAACAAGTAAAACCGCGCGCGCGTTTCATAATCACTTTTCAATTTCAATTTCAATTATGCAAACGCGTGTTTTCTCTCTCTAGCTCAAACATGTCAGCACGACAAATCATCGAAGTACCACAAACACCGCTTCTCCGCTCACACCATGAAGGCAACGGCGGCAGCCGCCGTACTTCCCTCGCTCAGCTTCTCGGACGCGCCACCGGACGGAGAGGACCATCCGTCCTTGTACGCGAAACGGCGGCGCGTGAACTCGAAGAGCGTCGTGCCGATTGGGGATACTCGAAGCCAGTTGTAGCGCTTGACATGTCGTGGAATATGGCGTTCGTTGTGGTATCGGCGGTGATGCTTGCGTTCACCGTTGACGAGCATCCGAACATGCCGATCCGCGTTTGGATCGTTGGATATGCGTTGCAGTGTTTTGTTCATGTTGTATTGGTGTGGATTGAGTATCACCGCCGTAATCGAAGGGATTCGCGGCGGAGGCAGAGGGATAGTGATGCTGAATTCAGTTCCGACGGTAACGATAGTGATGACAGCGATGGTGACGTGAACTCGTCTCAGTCCAGGTGAATTATATTCGATTTTGTAGTTGTTTGACTTTGTTACTATTTCTAGCTCAATTTTTTTTTGCATGCTAGGGTTTATGTTTGTATTAATAATTTAATTTAATTTTGTTACCTTATGATATTAATTTTGCATTATACAAGTAGTGTATTTTCATTTTAGTATTAAAAATGTAAAATTAATAGAACTGACGAGAGTATGATGTTTTGTTTAGTATAGTGTTTAATGAATATTTATGTTGCTTGCAATTTAAGTTCCAAGTTTCGATGAGATTGATTGCAATTAACGACATAAGATTATTATATTTTAGACTTTACAATGAATTTGGGGTCTTCATTTTAGACTTCATAAATATAGCACATAACATAGGATTGAAAGCATTATTGTGTAAGAAAGCCGGAGAGTAAAAGAAAAACGTGAGCAGAGAAAGTGGGCAAAAGAGATAGGTAGAGGGAGACTAGAGGGGGCAACCTACAATAGAAAGAAAAGTGAACAAAAGTTGGCAGAAGAGTGGAGGAAAGAAGCCTAAAGTGGTGATCAGAAAACAATTAGTGCTGGCTGAAAAGTCGCTCAGCAAGCTTGGTCGGAGGCTGGTTCACTAATGTAGGAAGCTGGGCTGTATGGAGTATGGAAGCTGCGCGTGACTACTGCATATGGCATAGACTCCAAACAGCGAACATCCTTCAGTTGAAACCCCTAGAATGCCCCCTCTGGAATGTTTGTTTTTTTAGAGCATTTTTGGATTTTTGGGTGTTCAACAGTGTTGCCCCCTTGTCACGTGCTTTGAATGCTATTACGGCTAGTGGTGGAGCATGTCTTGTTTCTTTGAGAGGACCATAGCTACGTAATATGTATTATTTGTGTAATGTAAATATAAGTTTGGCATTGAGGTGAAGCAGTAAAAAGTAAAAACCATTTTTTATACCAAGAACTGAGTTCGACACACTGAAGACACTTTAGTAACATTTTGTTCAATTATTCAATGTTGAATTGCAAAATCAAATACCGTCAGAATCGATACCAAAACCTGGCAGCAGTTGCAAAATTAACATTTTGCTGGTGCGTCACTTGCACGATATGATAAATCAATGTTAAACATCATATATATTCCTAATATTTTAATAGAACTGGTGGAATAAAGACTCCCCATATCATTGAGAAGCTCTGTTAGTGATTACAGCCGCACCATGAAACTTTTACACGACATACATGTAAGAAGTATCACAAATAATGGCTTGATGCCTTTCTCGTTGTTATTCCTTGTGTATATATAGAGGTTACAAGGCTGTACATGTAATTACTAAATAATTACAATTAATGAGAACAAATCAAATTCTGATTTGTGTCCTTATTTCTAGGAACAAACTAATAAATATAATTAAGGAGAACAAATCAACTTCTTATTCACAAGTAGCGGCGGTGTTACGCGCAGCTACATCATGGGGGCTATTCGCGACTATCTCTGGAAGTTTTCCTATTTTTTAGTTTCATTAACACTCCAGTGTATGGAATCTGTCCACTGATATTGCCATTCCTCACATTATTAAATGTCCGCAGAACAGGGCTATGGCACATTTTGGGAAAAGGAAATAGAATGTCATTTTCTCTTTTAAACGACCTTGCTGCTAATGCATGTTAATCTACTTTGGCTATATGTATAGATATGTGGTTTGGCTTACTATCATCTACTTCCTTGCACTGTATCAAGTAATTTAGATTTGTAGACACTTATTCTGGTTTCTCTAAAACAGATTCACCAAGCGATGTGAATCAATAAATACTGGGGTTTCATTCCTTTGGTGGATGGTAGGCTTTTACTGGGTTGTCTCTGGTGATGATATCCTTCTGCAAGATGCTCCACACTTGTACTGGTAAGCTTTTATCTTTAACATTTAAGACTAATGTTCATATATCAATTTTAATAGTATGATGTCTAATATACTTATGTATACTCACACTCATACATAGGATATTTTCTATTTGTTCCGGTGCTTAAGGTGCCTGAAAATGCTTGTGTGTGTCTATATTTATGTATATATTTGTTGATTTGGGGGTGGATTTATTATGTACGCAAGACATGCTCCTTTTGATTAGTTTGTTTTTGAATAATAGAGAGACGGAGCCTCCTTCAATGCCCTTTGTTTATAAAAGAGGATACCTACATATTTAGCTACTAGTGGCTGGTTCCTTTTAATTGAATTATGTATATAAAAATCTTTCCTTATATACCTGTATTTCAAGCAAGTGAAACACATGATTAAATATGAATCACCACTTACTACAATAGAACCAAGAGAGTTTTTCAAATTTGTCGACTTCAAAAGTACCAGGGACAATAAAAAATTTCTTGATCGAAGGCCAATTTTGGTCATCCATTTGTAACCGCATCGGTATGGGCCTTGGAGTGACAAACCTATCAGTCCTTAAAAAAGAACAAAGTTGAGTCCATTAATTGCTAGTGAAGGACCAATTTGATGTCTCAAATAAATGGCGAGCATATGTGATACTGAGGGTATTTATAGATGACCAAACTGGGCGGTTACTCTATTTTTTTTCTATTTGATAGATGATTTGACCATGCAAAGTTTGTTGCTATACTAATGAAAGGAATGATCTGTTTTTTAATCTTTACAGGTTGGCTGTTATCTTTTTGGCATTTGATGTCTTCTTTGCCATCTTTTGTGTTGTTTTGGCATGCTTGATTGGCATTGCTCTCTGTTGTTGTTTGCCCTGCATCATTGCTATTCTCTATGCTGTTGCGGGACAGGTATGAATAAAAAATAGTTTGGACTGATTGAACAATAACATGAGAACCTTCTAATTGTTCTATTTATTTCATTTTGAGTGAATATAGGAAGGTGCGTCAGAAGCAGATCTTAGTATACTTCCAAAATACAGATTTCGATTATCAAACAATGAGGAGAAGGATAATGGTGGAGCTGGATCAATGGTTCCCATAGAAACCACCAGTGCATACTTGGCAACTGAACGAATACTTTTACCTGAGGATGCGGTATGATTTCCTGAAACACAATTTATTTCAGTTTTGTATATTTATAATTGATCACTTCTGAGAAATGGAAATCAATTGTTCAATGGAAATTAATGGTCCCCGATTTCTATTTTAGTCACTGCTCATGAACATTGTCACTTTTATTTTCATGCATGTGAATCTGGTCATCAAAGGTGAAAAGCTAATGAAACATATTATTTAGAAACTAGCTTATGGAGTCCTTGATATTTTAGAAATTTGTGAAAGAACTGATAGATGTTGAAATTTGAGTTAGACAAACAACGGCGGGAATATCTTTTTCCCTTTTTGTATCCCTGTTATAAGAAGTTAAATTTTAATGGCACAAAGAGGCTACAACTTTATGGATGGTTAATAAAATGCTTGACTTGAAAGAAAACACCAATTGATTGGATTATTTGAAATTTCATTTTGCTTACTAATATGTCACTTCTTTTAGTACTAACGGATGGGAGGAAAGAAGTGAAGAATTGATGCATGTTAAAGTTATGTAGCAAAAGAAAAAAGGGGCTAGCAAATAAACTGATAGTAGGTGTCTATTAAGATTATGTTGATGGTTTTAATTTAGTTTCTTCTAAATATTTCTTGGAAGAGGAACTTTGTTGAAGATGTAGGCCTGAGCTCTTCTAGAAAAAATACTACCCCGAAACCAACTTACAATTTTCAGTAGAGTTTATTTTTATTCTTATTTGCTGTTTTGCATTTCAGGAATGCTGTATATGCCTCTGTCCATATGAGGATGGAGTAGAGCTCCACACTCTTCCTTGCAACCATCATTTCCATTCTTCATGCATAGTAAAATGGCTAAAGATGAATGCAACTTGTCCTCTTTGTAAGTACAATATTCTCAAGGGAAACGAACAGGTATAACACCGTACTGGGAGTTTTCAACGCTGTTGTGTACTTTGTGTATATGTAGATATTCAAGACAAGAAACACCTATTTGCTTGGTTTTGATAATTGTTTTGCTAATTGATCTATTTAGAGAAGATTTAGGTCATTTTTTCATGAATAAGTAAGCCACGTTACTATACTGAGTATTATTTTGTCCTTTGTTAGAGTCATTTGAAAGTTATCCAATTTATGGATTATTGTAGTTCTCTGTAAAATATGTTGCCGTTTTAAAAATATAAAAATGCGGGTTCAATATGTTTCTTTATTTCTATAAAATTATCATTTGCTTTTTTTTTCTTATTTTTTAACGAATATCATTCTATCTTTAGTCTCTACTAAAAAAAAAAAACTCTGAATTGCTCAAAATTTCGCAAAAACAAATTATGAGAGAAAAAAGTCCTATCGGTAGTCACTTGGCACGTAGACTACAGTTACCACCCTATGTAAGTGTAGTTAACTACTGGGACTAAAATTATTAATCGGAAATATGCTACGGATCAAATTTGAAGAATTTTTTTTTCCCGTTAGAAACTAAAAATAAAAAATAGTAATTGTATAGGGAAAATACATGTACAGATTTTGTCCGTTATTTGTTTTTTTTAGGGATTGTACGTAACCCATAAAAAGCGATACCCGCATTTATCTGTTGCTCATTAGTATCAAATTGTACGAATTGAGAATCCTCTTTAAGGTAAAGAACTAGAAGAAGTTATAAAATAAATTGTCTGGTTTTTTATTTTTTTTATTTTAGCAAAGTGGGCCTAAACCGTGGAAAAAAGAAACTACAAAGCAACTAGATGAGGGGTAGAAACTCCATTAACATCAGCTAATAACAACCGACTAATCTGATTTAGGCAAGACTTAACGAAATACCAAAGGCTCCCCACTATCACCCCATATTTGTTAGAGCATCCACATATCGGTTGACATCACAATACAAATGACAAACTTTTACCTCCTAGTTCGATTCTAACAAGCGCCGGACGAAAAAACTAATATTAAACAAATTTATGAAAATACAAATTTAAAATCATTCAATCGTTAAAGTTATTCATATACATTCAATTGCTCATAAAAAATCATCTAAGCCGTCTTCCAAAAACAAAACAAAAATCATCCATAAGAGTCATATGTGGTGTGGTATTACATTACCAATATACATCATTCATTCATCAGAACGCCCTCCTCCTACCTGAGACTTATACTGAGTAGCTGACTTTCCTTTTTCCATCCCATCTAGTGCTTCAGGAGTTACTCCCAAACTTAAGCGATCGGTAGTCATGAACAGATTTGAGGGGGCATGTGAGCAAATAAAGGGCCTATTGAGCAAAAGTGAAAATTCAATCAAAAACCCAAAACTACATTAAAAAAAGCCCAATATTAAAAAAAACCCTACAAAACACAAATCTCATCTTCACTTCTTACCTCTCTTTGCTTTTTAGGGTTTCATCTCTTCTCAGCGCCGCATTCTCCTTCTCTCTCTCAACCAACAATGGCAGATCGAGGAGCTACCGGAGACAGAGCCGGATTCGGAAGAGGCTTCGGAGATCGTGGTCGAGGTGGCAGAGGCGGAGATCGTGGCCGTGGAGGTCGCCGCAGAGGCGCAGGCCGTCGTGAAGAGGAAGAAAAATGGGTCCCAGTTACAAAACTCGGCCGTCTCGTGAAAGAAGGAAAAATCCGCAGCTTAGAACAAATCTACCTCCACTCTCTCCCCATCAAAGAACATCAAATCATCGACACCTTAGTCGGTCCCACTCTGAAAGACGAAGTGATGAAAATCATGCCGGTTCAGAAACAAACCAGAGCCGGTCAACGAACCCGGTTCAAAGCTTTTGTAGTTGTAGGTGATAACAATGGTCATGTTGGGTTAGGTGTGAAGTGTAGTAAGGAAGTTGCTACTGCGATTCGCGGTGCGATTATCCTTGCGAAATTGAGTGTGATTCCTGTGAGAAGAGGGTATTGGGGGAATAAGATTGGGAAGCCACATACTGTGCCGTGTAAGGTTACTGGAAAGTGTGGTTCTGTTACTGTTCGTATGGTTCCTGCTCCTCGTGGTTCTGGTATTGTTGCTGCTAGGGTTCCTAAGAAGGTTTTGCAGTTTGCGGGGATTGATGATGTTTTTACTTCTTCTAGGGGATCCACCAAAACCCTTGGCAATTTCGTTAAGGTTTGTGTTTTTTTCCTTTTATTTTAATTTTAATTGTTTTTTCTATGTTATATGAAATTATTGTCTCATTCATTTTTTTGATTTTTAACTAATAGTATATATGCATATGTAAAATGTCCCTTTGAGTTGTATGCTTTGGACCTGTAAAATAGCTCAAACTGCATGTGCTTGCTTAAGCTATTTTAATAGAAGTTTTGTATATGCTATAAGCTGTTTTCATAAGCTATATTGGAAAACTTGTAGAAATTAAGTTGAAAAAATCTTATGAAAACTGTCATAAGCTGATTTCATTAGTTCTCTCAAACAGTCTTACCAAATTTATGCTAGTAGATAAGCTCAAATAAACCAATCACAATAGACCTGTATAATAAGAAGCACAAATACAGGCACTATACGCAATTAATCATTTGCATAACTTGTGTGATTATATGTAGCAAAGTTAGTGCCAGTGTTAGTTTGGGTATGACACAATTTATCTACTTTCTATTTACTATCTAATCGTGAGATAGATAGACACAAGTGAATAGTGATGGATAAGTGGAATCCATTTAAATAAGTGAATTCACTAATGGGTCCACTAATCTTCCACTTGTTTCTATATCTATTTCCCTTGAATAGATTAGATAAATGGAGCAAATCTGAACTCTACTCAGACATGCTTTCAAATGAATTGTTGGTGCTAAATAGGTTTTATGTGAGGACAAACTTGAGTGATCAATCTTATTCTGAGTAAAATATAGAATGTTACTTGTTAAATGTGAGTATAATAAATTGAAGTGAAAATAAATGATGGCTTGATATTTCAATTAATTTTTTTGAAGGATGCTAGATATTTCAATACGATTGATTATGTATGTATATTTGTATAATATAAATCTTTAATTTGTTCATCAATGTTTATATTACCTACTTTACATTTTAAATGAATTTGCTTACTTAGAAGTCAGATGATCGAATTTAACATGAAATGGAAATGTCTTGTGTATTTTTGAATGCAAAATGATAAACTATAATGAGTAGTTTTTGTGTTGGTTTGTGTCGTTAGATTATAGTTCTGATCTTTTTTTCTTCCTGCAATTGAATCTATGTATGCCAGAATTTGTTACTCTTGTTTCTTCATTACCTTTGCTGTAAACAGTGTTATTAATGCTGTCTATATTTCCAGGCTACATTTGACTGTCTGATGAAGACCTATGGTTTCTTGACACCTGAATTCTGGAAGGAGACTCGCTTCAGCAAATCTCCATTCCAAGAGTACACCGATATGTTGGCTAAGCCCACAACAAAGGCCTTGATCTTGGAGGAGGAAAGGGTGGAAGCTTAATTTTACCAGTTTTTGCTTTTATTGGATAATCTATGTTAAGCATGTTAGGATCTAGTGCTTTCATACTTTTTTGTTGCTACTGTGGTTTACTTTCTTTTTGAGGAACAAAGTATTTTTTTTTTATTGCATTTGGTTGTTTTAACTTTTTAAGTTATAATTGAATGGATTTTTGCGAAGTTTCAAATGCCATAGTTTTTTACCTGTTTTCTTTGTCTGCTGCAACTGAATGGTAGAGTTAAGCGATGGAGAATAAAGTGGCTTAGTCGTTCCCTCTAGATATTTAGAGTCAGATAGTTGCCTCAGAAGGGCCGTGAATAATTTGAGAGGATAGTGATATTTTTATTACGGGTTAGCAATTGTTACAAAATTAATTAATTCTGCAAATTTTATAGATTGATTAGATTGGTCCATTTTAAAGTTTAAGAAAAAAGTTACTTTTTCATTGGGTTTGGTTACTGTGTCCACTACAAGTAGTATAGTTCCACCAAGGAATGTTTGCTTGTTTGTGGCTTTATGCAGCCTCTGTTTGTTAGAATTGCTCGAGTCAAACGAAAAATGCAAACAGATGAACACATTACAGTACTTATTTTTGGAATTTAGAAGCCGAATTGGTGAAAAAAGCATTCTTCCACCAAAATTGTCTTAAATTTTCTAGTACATGGGTGTGTTAGAGGCAGAGTTGCCTGCAGATCCAAACATGAAAGGGTATAGAGCACACAGTAGGAGAAAGAGGGAGGTGTGGTGCAGGCATGGAGTATACTAGTTGAGGGCTCATTGCTTGTGAGGTTGTGTTGGGATTTGGATTGTCTAACTCTAGGATTGTAACTTCAGTATCTTTGTTAGCCAATGGTTTCATTAGACAATATCTTTGAGTGTATAGAAGAGAGATATTGATTAATGAAATAAGATTGCCTTGATGAAAGGGAATGGAGAGTAAAGAAAGAGGATTTGAATCGATGCTTGATTCGAAAGGCCCCTAATGACATGGAACATGCCATGGTGTAGAAACTGCACTTATTTGTGCTTAATAGAGGTAATTTGGAGTACAATTTGCCATGTTTCCAGTATTGATGCTTATAGCTCAGTTTTTGTTTTTTATTTATGGATATGGAAAATGTTAATAAAAGCTCTAAGGACATTTATGCATGTTTGATGTAGAAATAATGAAGATATTACAAAAGTCAACATTTGAGTAATTTTTGGATTTGTTGATGTTTCCCAATTACGATGTAATTTGTGTTTTCACTTTTCATTAATTGAATTGATCCTTGCGTCTTAATTCAAAAAGTTTTGATCACCTATTATCAAGATGATTGATTGATTGTTCTACCACAATTACCAACATATTAATTTTATTAGTGGATTAACCAACATATTGGAGTTAAAATTTGTTGTCACTTGATGCTTTCTCCAAATTTGAGTTTCTTGCATGACTAAATAAAGAATCTGGGGAAAATAACATAAGTACCGTATGATCGAGCAATATTACTACAATGTCTGTTGAAAGACAATATGTAATCTCTCGGCGCCCAGTACTTCAACTCATCACAGGTTAGGCATGCAAGAAATTCAAATTTGGAGAAAGTATGAAGACAGCAAAGTTTATAACTATGGAGAGCATGTGGTTGACGATGAACAAGAAACATTATATTGATTAATAATTGAGGAACATTTCAAGAATTGACATAAGTAAATCAGACAGGTTATATTTTCTGCATTGAATTCTTGTATGATTCTTTACAATTTCGTCTCAATTCTCAGCTTGTAACTGAGAGGGCTCAGCCTTTACCTTTTGTTGTCTTACTCATTTGTGACTGTTGCCACAGTCAACAACAATAACAGTAGCATTCGAAATTTTGACAGAATGATATTATTAACCAAGCATTCGAAATTTTGACAGAATGATATTATTAACCAAGCATTCAAAATTTTGTCATCAAGTCGTTTAACAGCAAACAAGTGACTGATGGTTCATATGGTAAGTATTACACTCTTTCTTATTTAAGGTAAAATCATTATGTTATGTTTGATGTATCACATAATAACTTGAAGTTGAAGCAAATGTTGCACATTTCCTTCCAGAAATTACCAAACTTCAAAGCATAACAAAATACAGTCAACTATCATGCAAGAAAGTTTAAATTACATTCGTTTTATTTAGTACTGCTTCCATCTTATGTGTACTCCAGGATGCTAGCTAAAATATAACAGCTGAAATGCATTCATATTGAAGACCCTGAAACAAAATTCAATTTCAGTATTTAGATACAAGCAGCGGAATTTCCACGGAATAAACCTCTCATGTAGTCAAACAAAAATAGACAATTTTCTATTTATCAACTGTGAAAGAAAAACTAAGCAGTTAATCATTTTATGCAGGGAAGTTAACTCAAATAGGTTAACTTAGCTTTTTAATCAAAATAATTGTAGTTTCATTGAGTTTAGCATATAACTTCCAAATAGTCTTGGAAACAACACTAAAGCAGTGCAATTTCCTTGGAATCAATGGAATATGGGAGCAAATAAAAATAGCCATGAAAAAAGATAAAAACAAGTAACTAATCATTTAATCAGGACATGTACATGTAGATTAACTTAACAAACAATTATGGGATTGATATTGTCTTTGATGATATGTTATTGATCACTGAGAAATGCAATACAAATTGTAGAAGTGCTTTAGTTACACACATGTATCAACAATGATAATATTAAAATTGTCATATGATTAATGAATTTCGGTAGTTAATTAAGCAACTATCCCAAGGCTAAAAGTATTCATTTAAAACATATAAATTAAAATAGCAGAGTAAGAAAGAACAAAAGTACTTGCCTGTCATTCATGCACTTTAGAGCAACTAGCCAGGTACTCTGATCACTGCTTCCACCACCTGAAGATTCTCAATATTAAAGCATTCAAGAATTTGGAGTAGGTTTCTCTCCAAAACGGCAGTAACGATATTGAGCCTATAAAACCAACGAAACTAGTGAAGAATCCTATCCCCATGCTCATGTATAATGCTTCCAAAAATATTGAATTGTCATCTTCTGCATCAGTTGTCGGCACTTGATGTTTTGGTGGATCTTCTCCAGGACATTTAATATCAAGTGGTTCTCCACAAAGATTATAATTGCCTTCAAAACTTGAAGCGCTGAATGTCTGCAGCTGCCTTCCAATTGGAATTTTTCCATGTAGTTGATTGTTTGACAAGTCCAACCAAGTGAGACGATCAATATTAGCTAGACTGGAAGGAATTCTGCCTGAAAGACGGTTTCTGGACAGATCAAGAAATTCATGTGACTTGAAGTTTCCTATGTTTGAAATGATTTCCCCACTGAGATTGTTCCTTGACAGATTTAGGGATTTCAAACCAATTAAGCACTCCATTTCAGTTGGTATTTCCCCTGTAAGATGGTTGCTTGAGAGATCAAAGGTTTTTAAAAGCTTATCTGCATTTCTGTAGGGTTGATCTACACCTTTCTACATCAAGAATATGTTGACAACGTATGGTACAAAAAAAGGCGAATTCGTGGGTGAATACGAATCATCCGCTAATGAAGTTGAGTTCATGGTGTCTACAGCCATCGATGTAAAATTGTTTACACATGGCGGAAGTCCTCCTGATAAGCTATTTAGTGACATATCTAAGACATGCAGTTTTCTCAAATAACAGAGATTTGAAGGTATACTTCCACTGAAGTTATTGGCTCGGAGGCTTAAGATTACTAGTTGGTGTAAACTGCCTCCAATCCATGAAGGTAGCGGACCATGAAACGTATTTTCTCCAAGGTCAAAGATAGCCAACTTGTCTGAGCAATTCTTCAATGAAGAAGGAAGTTGTCCACTCAAACTATTATTTCTTAGAACCAAAGCTTGCATGTTAACAAGGGCACCCATCAACAATGGGATCTTTCCCGACAACTTGTTATTACTGAGGTCAACATAGTATAATGAGGTTAAATTATTCCAACAATCAGGCAGCTCACCCTTTAATTGATTGTTTGATATATCCAAAAGGCCTAAAGAGTTAGGTTTAATATTGCTGCATAGAAAGGACACTAAATCTGAAAATTTACTATTAGAGAGATGCAATGCTACTGCTTGCAAGAAAAGTGAAGGAATGGAACCTTCAAGTTGATTTGAACTCAAGTCTATTTCAGGATTGTAGGTAAACTCGAGTTTCAAATTGGAAACCTTGCCAGTGATATTGTTTTTTGAAATGTCGAGCTCCAATAAGAGTTTTTGGGTGAGGATCCAATTAGGAAATGTAGAATTGAGATTGCAAGATGCTAGAAACAAATATTGTAATTGAAAAGGAGGAACCCAATTTGCACCAACTTTCACAGTTAGCAAGTTCTGAGACAACTCTAGTTCTTCCAATTTGGAGAGGTTAGTGAAATGGGATTCAGAGACAATGCCTTCAAAAGAGTTTCCACCTAGATTCAAATACTCTAACTCCGTAAGTGATCCAATGCTCGTGGGTATTTCTCCAATTAAATTATTGTCATCTAGAATCAACCATCTCAAAGATGAGAGGATCGACAAGTCAGGTATCGTGCCAGAAATATGATTATTCGATAAGTATAGGTCTTGTAACAAGGAAACATTTCCAATGCATCGTGAATAGTTATTATGGATGATAAAATCTGAAATCCCTCCACTTAAGCGGTTATCACGAGCTTGAAATGACTGCAAGGTGCATATATTTCCAATGGATTTTGGGATCTTGCCTTCTAGACTGTTCTCTGAGAGATAGAGATGCACGAGTGAATGCATTACGTTGCCAAAATCATCAGGAATGGTACCTCTTAACAAGTTACCATAAAGTGAAAGCTCTTGAAGATTGGAGCTGTAGTTAAGCACCCAGTGGAATATCATCGATGATGTAAACTGATTGTAAGTTAGTTCAAGTTCAGTAAGAGAACTAGCAGAAAAGTTCAAATGAGAATCAGATAAAGGAAGCAAATTGGCATCAGAAAGGCCGCACTGTCTTAGACGCAACTCTTCAAGACTTGGAAGCTTTGTTAGGAGTTGCAAGGTGTGATGGGAAAAACCGTTGAGAACTTGAACTCCACTCAAGTCAAGATGTCTCAAAGAAGAGAGATTTGATAGCCACTCAACACTGACTTGACTTTGGTTGATTCTGAGATCAAAACTACCACGGAGTAAAAGAGAATGCAACAATGAAAGATTTCCGAGTTGCAAAGGAATTTCTCCAATGAGTTCGTTGTAGCTAAGATCAAGTTGTCTCAACTGTGAGAGGTTGCCAAGTTGAGAAGGAATCTTCCCATGATAATAACTATTTGAGAGATTAAGGTATCGTAACTTGGTGAAGGAGCCAATAAATTTTGGGATTTGAGTGAAAATAATCAAATAACTGAGGTCTAAATATTTTAAATGTTGTAACTCAGTTATTGAAGGATTTATTGTAGTCCTTTCACCACCCAAATAACGTGTTTCCGAACCATGCAAATCGAGACTTTGAACATAACCTGTTTGGTTGTTGCAACGAACTCCTTTCCATTTACAACAATCCATGTTTTGATTGTTGTTCCATGTCGACAACATGTCATACTCATCTTCAAGGTCTTGTTTGAATGTGAGGAGTGCATGTCTCTCCCTCTCTTTGCACTTCATGTCTCCATTCTCCGTTGATGAGTTGAACCCAACAATGGAGGACAGCACCAACAATACATGGAACATAAGAATAATAATATAATTTCTCGTCATAATTTTACCAACAAAGTAAAACTGAGTTTCTTTAAATGATACTATATTCTCAAGAGTATTACAAACACACATACATAATTCTCAAACTAAAGCATATGTTTAAGAAAGTTTTTTTTTTTAAAAGAAAGAATTATGTTCAACAAAGATTTTTTTCCTATTTCCTCTTATTATCTTATCTTTTAATTTCTTGTCCATTGGACGACATTATTTTTGTATTACTACCATTTTCCACATTGGGGTATCTTTTTTGTAACAATTGTTTTTTCTTTGTATTTCGTTAAGATACATAATTGTAGTCTAATTTTTATCGTCCATCCATTTAATGTTGAAATGATACACATGGTCAAAGATAAGATTTTGTCATTTATACAATCTCAATTCTTGATTGATGGAACGAAACAACAATCCAAAATAAATAATTGTATCTCATACGTGTGGTCAAGGACAAAGGGATTTCGAATTAATTCATGCACTTGAAAATCTTTGTGATTGTTGCAACTATTATGAGTGTTTTCTATTCATACTAATCTAAATTAAAATTATAAACCAATTTTAAAAACTTAAAAATGCACAAAACCCAATATGATTGGATGTGTTTATATGTTCTTTTGTCAAGCATAGACACTAGACACTATTAATCATTTGCAAAACTTGACACGATTGTATGTAGCTAGGTTAGTGTCATTGTTTGTTCGGATAGACACAATTTATCTACTATCTATTTACTATCCATTTATGAGATAAAGACAGAAGTGATAGATTAATGAGATCAATTTAAATAAGTGAAGCTCACTAATAGGTCCACTAATTTCCACTTGTTTCTTATCTATCTCCCTTGAATGGACCGTAAATAGAAGGTAGATAAATTGAGTAAATTTGAACTCTACCCATATATGCTTTCTATATGAAGTGTCGATGCAACATAATGGTGGATTTAAGAGAGGGGGGAGCAAGTGGCTTTAGTCGTTGTTCCCTTGAGATCTTAGTAGTCATGATAGTTAGCCTTAGAAGTAGTGATGTGAATTTGAAAGTAGTCCTCCTTTTAAGTGTTTCAACCTCGTTCATTGGATCCCTTCCCTCCCTAAGGGATTCTTCCTTAATTAGGGTAGTTTCACTGTATCATATTCTACTTTGTGGAATGTTTCCAAGAGATAAATCTTGTTGCAGATGCCTTGTACAAGTCTTAGGAAAGTTCAATCTTGATTATGTTCCTTCCTTTTGCATATCGTGTGTTTGATGCTGACTCGTTGTTCTTGTTATGCAGTGTTGATTACACGAATCGAATGTTATATGGCTATATCATGTTGTTTTAAGCAAGCAATGTCATATTATCTAATCATAAATCATGTTTAATAATGAACCATATATATAACTCAACCTGGAATTACAATTCTGTAAGGTGACAGTAAGAAAAACTTGTTTAACATTTTTTTCACTATGACCTCCAAAAACCAAACTATAGCAGAAGCAAAAGAAGCAGTAAAAGCAAGTTGATTCAAGATAAGTTGCTCCTGTCCCAAATATTGACTTGATAATTTAATTCTAAGTATTTCTAGTGTTAGTGTAATTCAAATAATCGCTCAAAAAATAGTATATTTTCTATTAGTACAAGTGTTCAGAGTGTCCGTCTATCCGTTCTTTTTATTGCGCAAATGAATATAAATTACAACCATTATTTTTTTGTGAAATTAGTTAGACTTTGATTAAAATTATAGGTATAAATATTTGTAATTTCAAATTGTAACCCCTAAGATCAACCTTTATATTTCTATTTGTTTTCCTAGGAATCTATTTGATAATTTCAAAATAGTTCACGTACCTATTTACAAATTATAATGAATTCAACGACCTATATATCATGTCAAAGTTGATTAATAATTATGGTAGCTTATATTTAAAGATATTTTTTGTTTCAAAATAACTTACAAAGAGACACGGTGACCATATCCCAACAAATCATGGAATCATAGTACTGAATCATTTATGTTTCCATGATGTTATGTCTAAAAAGTTGGTACAATCATTTATGGTACAATCATTATTATTGTGCAATCATTTTGATTTTCTTAATTTCTTCCAAAAATTCATCAAGATTCCGATCAGAGGATCCACCAATGGCCACTGCTTCCTCCGCCATTTTCTTCCACTTGATTGCATTTTGCTTCAAATCCTCAGCTTTTTCCCCTATTGTTGCTTCTAATAAGCACTTTTTCACCTCATCTCTTGTTACAAATTTATTTTCAATCATACCATAACCCAATCTAATCCCTACACCAAAAACATCTACCAAAAACTTTGCATTTGTGACTTGATCACCCCATGCTGGAAATGTCAACATTGGAACTCCTAAACTAAGTGCTTCTATTGATGAATTCCAACCACAATGTGTTATGAAACATACCAATGAAGGATGAGCCAATACTTCTTCTTGTGGACTCCATTTCACAACTTTTCCTCTCTCACTTGTTTCCTCTAAGAACCCATTTGGCAAAACATGTTCTTTTAACCCTACTTCCTTAGGAGGTGGTTTTAGTACCCACAAAAATGAAACATTAGAATCCAATAACCCATATGCAATTTCATTCACTTGTTCTTGTGGAAGGTACACAATAGTCCCAAAAGAAATATAAACCACAGAATCTTTTGGCTTTGTGTTTAGCCACTCTATAATATTACAATCATCACTCTTAACAAAATCACCGCGAATATTACTTGCACCTTTAATATTTGGATTTTTAAACAATGGACCAACAGGTCTTATGAGGATTGATTTTTTTGTAATATAGTCAATGAAATCATGCTCTAGTTCTTCATAGGTTTCTACTAAAACACAAAACACTTTAGATAAATTCTTAAACTGTTCTAAGATGAGTGTCCCTAGAAATGGATATGGACTAAAAGGATGCAGAAAATCCGGGATTTCATTGTATTTAAGAACTTGAAAAGGTAATTGAACATCAATATAAGGTTCTTTTTCTGAAGGGAAACATACCAGTTTGTTGAAATAGTTATAGTAAGCAGCAAAAACTGCAGTGGATTGAACCCATAACAAAACAGAAGGAATACCATGTTCATGAGCTACATCACAAACCCAAGGAACAAAAGGATTGTTTATGATACAAGAAATTGGTTTGTTTGACTCAACATGATTCTTGATCATTTGAGACACAAATGGTTTCCCAAAAAGTTTTAGTTGTTCTATGTAGTCACAAAGATTTGCCCTGATAGGATCATCATCTTGTAAACCATCATCAAAGAACTCAAAAGTAATAGAACCATCACCTATTGATGTGAGTGATTTTTCAATGATGTTGTTAACAGTTTGTATGTCCTTGCCAGCTTTCTTTGTTGTGATGAAGATGACAGAAGCACCCTTTGCAGCAAGACACTTTGCTAGTCTAAGAAGAGGGTTTATGTGTCCTTGTCCTGGAAATGAGATAAGAAGGATATGAATGGGAGTTTTGGATCCCATTTTCTTTTTCTTTGATGGTTGCTTTAGACAAGACTTTAATTTATAGTAGTTGTAGCATGGGAATATACTTTCAATTCCATTTTATGAACCATATATTAACAACAATTATTGTTGCTCTTGTGACAAAAAAAAATACAATCATTTATTGTTGCTCTCATTAGAAATAGAAAGTTGTTAGGATTTTCCATAACAAAAGTCCAATATTTTATTAGGAATACCTGTGGTACGGTTTGAATCGATTTTGAAATAAAAAGTTATTCAATTTCAAGATAAATCATATGTCGTTCATTTCGATTTTAGATGATTAGTTTATAAAAACGATTCAGTTCAATTTAATGCAGTTTATTTTAGATTGGTTTTTAGAAAATTAGTTATAAATGCACAATACAATATAATAGTATATTATAAATTAGGGTAATGCTATAAAGGGAAATAAGAAATAAATCTTGTATTAAAAATTTAAATTTTTACCCTTTCTTTCTCTTTCTCTTCTCTCCTTCTCAAACCCTAGCCGTCACCCCTTTCTTCTTCTTTTTCTTGTTAGATGGGTGATTCATGGTCAATTTTGACCCAAAAATCATCTCTCCGAGTTGTTTTTCCTTCTATCCTAATTGAATAAGTGATTTAACATATTTTCTGTTTTCTTTCGGTTGTTTTTGTGATTTCGTCGTCT